>Ga0209793_1000139_pt1 | contig 130563 bp, 126 predicted proteins | sample EBPBio122009_DNA_FD_185863 | JGI IMG/M metagenome (GOLD analysis project Ga0209793, IMG submission 185863) | Wastewater treatment Type I Accumulibacter community from EBPR Bioreactor in Madison, WI, USA - Reactor 1_2/2/2009_ DNA (SPAdes) (version 2) | ecosystem: Engineered > Bioreactor > EBPR...
TGAGGTCGAGCGCGAAGTATTCGATGAAGAACTCCGCCTCGTGCGCCAGCGACTGCTGGTAAAGCGTATGCAGGATGGCGTGGCCGGTGCGGTCGGCGGCGGCGCAGGTGCGCTGGGCGATGCCCTTGCCGTAATGCGTGGTCATGCCACCGAACGGGCGCTGGTAGATCTTGCCCTCGTCGGTGCGAGAGAACGGCACGCCCTGGTGCTCAAGCTCGATCACCGCCGGGATCGCCTCGCGGCACATGTACTCGATCGCGTCCTGGTCGCCCAGCCAGTCGCTGCCCTTGATGGTGTCGTAGAAGTGGAAGCGCCAGTCGTCCTCGCCCATGTTGGCGAGCGCGGCCGAGATGCCGCCCTGCGCCGCCACCGTGTGCGAACGGGTCGGGAACACCTTGGTGATGCAGGCGGTCTTCAGGCCCTTCTGGGCCAAGCCAAAGGTGGCGCGCAGGCCCGCGCCGCCGGCACCCACCACGACCATGTCGTACTTGTGCTCGATGATCGGGTAGCCGTCGATATGCTTGATGTCGGTCATGTCAGTCTCACGCCGTCATGGCGATGCGGGCGATCGCGTAGATCGCGCTGAGCAAGCCCACGAGGCTGCCCAAGATGAGGAGGATGCGCAGCGCCAGATGCATGGCGCGGTCGTGGATGTAATCCTCGATCACCACCTGCAGCCCCAGCTTGGCGTGCCAGAACAGCGCGATGGCGAATACGGTGAAGATGATCGCGTTCCACGGCTTGGCGATGGTCGCGCGCAGGCTGTCGGCATCGGCGCCGCCGATGCTGGCCAGCAGGAACACGATGTACGGCACCAACAGGGCCAGGATCACCGCGGTGACGCGCTGCCACCAGAAGTGCCCGGTGCCGGACTTGGCCGAGCCCCAGCCCTTGGCCTGGTGCAGGGGCGAGCGGAATTTCGCGTTCATGCGGCACCTCCCGACATCGCCACGAACCAGAGGATCAGCGTCGAGACCACGGTCAACGCCAGCACCGTGTAGCCGGAGGCATAGACCTGCGGGATCCTGAAACCGAAGCCGGCATCCCAAGCCAGGTGGCGGATGCCGTTGAACAGGTGGTACATGAGCGCCAGCGAGATCAAGAACAGCGCGATCTTGCCAAGCACGGAGCTGGTGACCGCCGTGGCGCATTCGGCGTAGCCGCCGCCCAGTGCGATCGACATGATCCACCAGGAGAAGCCGAAGGCCGCGAAGGCAAGCAGGACGCCGGTGGCGCGATGCAGCAGGGACATCGTCGAGGTGATCTGGAGCCGGTACGTCTGCCCGAGCATGAACGGGGATAACGGACGCTTGTCGTGGTGTGCCATGGGATCGGCAGTCTCCGGGGCTGGGCGGCGCATGCCGCGTGGCGGGATGGCGCGCTCAGAAATCGATGCAGCGTCCGTTCTTTTCCCAATCGCCGTAGCGCGTGGGTTCCGGGCCGTCACGGCCGCCGATCTCCACCGGTCGGTCGGTTTCAGGCCGTGCGGCGGGCTGAACGACCGCGGTTTCCTCGTCGGGACCGGGTTCGGGAACGGATTGGCCTATCATCGTTTTCTTCACAATCCGTTTAGTTTACGGCGCTGCAGCAATGTCCGACAACCCGACCGAAGTCGAAGCCACCGCCCTGCCCTTGCCGGATTACCGCCTGTTGGAGATCGCGGGCCGCGATGCCATGGCGTTCGCCCAGGCGCAATTCATGAACGACGTGGCCGCGCTGGCCGACGGCCAGTGGCAATGGAGCGGCTGGCTGACACCCAAGGGACGGGTCGTGGCCCTGTTCGCCCTGCTGCGGCTGGACCAGCAAACACTGTGGCTGCTGCTACCTGATTTCGCTCCCGCCGATCTGGCAGCCGCACTCGGGACCTATGTCTTCCGCAGCCATGTGACGATGACGACGAGGAACGACCTGCGGGTCTCGGGGGCGCGGGATGCACACGACACGGCCCCGGGAAGGCAGTTCTTCCGGGCGCCGGACACGGCCAGCATGTCGCTGGGCTGGCCCGGTGATCGCGGCATCGATATCCGCCCGGGTAGGGATGACGGAGATGACGGAAAGGATGCCATCAGCGATCCAGGCTGGTACCAGGCGGATTTGCGGGCAGGCATCCCACGCCTGGTCTTCACCCAATCCGCGCAATGGACGCCGCAGCAGCTTTCGCTGGAACGCCTGGCGGCCTACAGCGTGAAAAAAGGCTGCTATCCGGGGCAGGAAATCGTCGCCCGCACCCATTTCCTCGGCCAGGCCAAGCGCGGCCTGGTCCTGCTGCAGGCGGAAGTGCCGCTGGCAGCGGGCGATCCGGTCTCCGACGGAACCCGGGAAACCGGACAGGTCGTCTCGGCATCCGGCGACTGGGCGCTGGCGGTCGCCCCGCTTGGTACGCGCATCATGGAATCGCGGGAACGGTCCGTGCGGGAACAGCCCTTCGAGGGCTGATCAGTCCCGCTGTTCGTCGATCCAGGCGATGAAGGCATCCACGAACTTGCCGAGGAATTCGCGGGTACGCTCATCCCCGACCTCGCCCTCCATGTCGATGGTCGTCTCGTCCACTTTCAGGTAGACCTCCGGCTGCCCCATCAGGCGGGTCCCGAGGTAAAGCATGACGTTGTCGACATGCGCCTGGGCCATCGACGTCCCGGGCGCGCCGGGGGATGCACCGATCACCGCGGCCGGTTTCCCGGCGAAGGAATTGCTGCCCCACGGGCGCGATCCGATGTCGAGGGCGTTCTTCAGCACGCCCGGCATCGAGCGGTTGTATTCGGGCGTGACGATGAGCACGGCATCGGCCGCCTCGACCTGGCGCTTGAATCGCCGGCAGGCCTCGGGGTAGTCGGCATCGAAATCCTGGTTGTACAGCGGCAGGTCGCCGATCCCGACGAAATCGCAGGACAGGCGATCGCCCGCCAGCCTCGCGATGGCCCGCGCCAGGCGACGGTTGTAGGAAAGCTCGCGCAGGCTGCCCACGATGACGGCGACTTTCGGGCGGTGGGTGTTCATCGGGATTCCTCCGGGTTCACGACGCATCCATTGTCGCGGCGATGCGCTCGGGACGGCATCACGGCGACATCACGCTCCGGCCGCCAATGCCTCCGCCGCCGCCACGATGTCCTCGTCCTTCGGGATCACCAGGAACGCGGCACCGGCCAGCGGCGTGTAGGTATCGGCGCCGACCACGCGCCGGATCGGCTTGCCGCCGTGCCCGGCTTCGGTGATCGCGGTGATCACGCCCTCGCCGATGCCGGCGCTGTGGCGGCCCTCATCGACGACGAGGAGGCGCTCGCACTCTGCGGCATGCCTGGCGATGGCGGGCTCGTTCAGCGGCACCAGCCAGCGCAGGTCGACCACGCGCACCTTCCAGCCGTGCGCCTGCTCGATCTGCCGCGCCGCACGCAGCGACATCGGCATGCCGTTGCCGTAGCTGAAGATCACGCAGTCCGTGGCATCGGCGTTGTAGACGCGCTCCTCGCCCAGCACCAGCGCCTGGTCAGGCGCGGGATATTCGGTCAGCCACTGGCCGTCGCCGGCTTCGTACAGGTCCTTGGTCATGTACAGCGCGATGGGTTCCAGGAACACGCTCACGCGGCCATCCACCTTCGCCAGCGCGGCCAGGGTGCGCAGCATCATCGCCGCGTCGTCGCCACGACTTGCGCAGCCGACCACGATGCCCGGGATGTCGCGCAGCGCGGTCACCGAATTGTCGTTGTGGAAGTGGCCGCCGAAGCCGCGCTGGTAGCCCAGGCCGGCGATGCGTACGACCATCGGGTTGCGGAACTGGTCGTTGCTGAAGAACTGCAAGGACGCCGCCTCGCCGCGGATCTGGTCGATGGCGTTGTGCAAATAAGCCAGGTATTGGATCTCGGGGATCGGCAGCATGCCCATGTTGGCGAAGCCCTGAGCCATGCCCAGGATCATGGTCTCGTCCAGCAGCGTGTTGAACACGCGGCGGTTGCCGAACGCCTTGTGCAGGCCCTTGGTCACGGTATAGACACCGCCCTTCTGCGCCACGTCCTCGCCGAACAGCAGCGTCTCCGGATACTTGGCGAACAGGTCGTGCAGCGCGTTGTTGATCTGGATGGCGAGGTGCCTGGGCGCCTGCTTCTCCGGCAGCCTGTCCTCGCTGCCGAACGCCTTGACGCGGGCTTCAATCGACGGCGCGCGCACCGCTTCGGCCTGCACCCTGTCCGGCGTGTACGGCGCCAGCGGGCGCATCACGTGCTCCAGCGTCTCGATGCGCGGACGGCGGTCCGCATCTTCCACGGCGGCGAAGCATTTCTGCCGCGTCTCCTGGTACAGCGTGAGGATCTCCAGCTTCGACATCAGGCCGGACTCCAGCGCGATCGCCGCGCTGCGCAGCAACGGATCGGTCGCTTCGACCCGGACCAGCTCCTCGATGCTGCGCCACTCGATCTCGAAATCGGTGCCGGCGTGGCCCATGATCCGCGTCGTGCGCAGGTGCAGGAAGGTCGGGCGGCGGGTGCGGCGGCAGTGCTCGACCGCACGCAGCACGTCGCCGTAGCCGTTGGCGAGGTCGAGGCCATCGGCGAAGAAATAGTCGAGGTCGGGGCGGTTGCGGAACGATTCGGCGATCCAGCCGCCCGGCGTCTTCACCGAGATGCCGATGCCGTTGTCCTCGCAGACGTACAGCACCGGTGCCGGCAGCTTCTGGTAGGCGGTCCAGCTGGCCGCGTTGAACGCGGTCTGCGCGGTGGCATGGTTGGCGCTGGCATCGCCGAACGAGCAGATGGCGATGGAGTCGTCGGGGATCGGCAGCTGGTGGCCGATGCGGCGCGCGGCTTCGATGGCGACCGCGGTGCCCAACGCCTTGGGCAGGTGGGAGGCAATCGTCGAAGTCTGCGGCAGCACCCACAACGGCCTGCTGCCCCACACCTTGTGGCGGCCGCCGCTGGCCGGATCTTCCGCGCTAGCCGCGAAGCTCAGCGCCGAATCCATGATTGGATCCATGCCCGGCAGTTTCCTGAATCTTTCCGCCATAAAGCCGCCGCTGCGGTAATGCAGGAACGCCGGATCGGTATGGCGCGTGGCCCGCGCCACCATCGCATTGCCTTCGTGGCCGCTGGAACCGATGGTGTAGAAAACCTTGTTCTGCACGCGCAACACGCGCGCCATCAAATCCAGATGGCGGCTGATCAGCTGCGATTCGAACAACTCGCGGAAGCCCTGCGCATCCAGCGCACTGCCCTCCAGAATCGCCTCGTGCGGCGCGGGGCGCATGTCCTTCGCGCCATCCCACTGCTTCACGAACTCGACGAAATTGACATCGCAGATTTCGGCGCGATTGACGCCCTTCATGCGCGCGGGGATGGGGTTGGGAATGGCTGCGAAAGTCATGTCGATACAGGAATGTCAGGAAGATTGGGCGATCAGCGCAGCGGCTTCGGCATCGGGTTCGGTCATCGGCACGAAGCCGGGCGTCGACTCGACCCGTGCGACCCAGCCACGAATGGCGGGATACGCATCAAGCCAGATGCCGCCATGCGGCGCGACGTGGGTATACGCATGCAGCGCGATGTCGGCGATGCCGTAGTGCGGGCCGGTGAACCACTCATGGTCGGCGAGATGACGCTCCATCACCGCCAAGGCCGCATGGCCGCGTTCGCGCAGCAAGGGCAAGTCAGTGCGGCGCGTTGAATCCATTGGCGTCCAGCCACTGATGAAGCGCGCCACGGCGATGAAAGGTTCGTGGCTGTATTGCTCGAAGAACATCCAGCTGAGCGCCTGCGCCTGTTGCCACGAGTCTTCGGGCCAGTACGGCGTGCCCTGCGCCAGCCAATGCAGGATGGCGTTCGACTCCACCAGTACACGGCCGTCCTCGGTTTGCAGCAGCGGTACCTTGCCGTTGGGGTTCCTGGCGAGGTATTCCGGCGTGCGGGTTTCACCCATCGCGCTATTGGTTTCGATCCAGTGATACGGCCGCCCAAGCTGCTCCAGCAGCAAACGCACCTTGTGGCAGTTGCCGGAGGGCGAGAATCCGTAGACGGTGTTCATTGCGACGCAGCCTTGCGGGCGAGCCATTCGGCGCAAGTCTGCCCCCATATTTCGATCTCGAGTGTGTCGTGCGGCGGCTGGAAGTCGCCCCGTCCGCGATTCTTCGCGCCCAGTCGCTCGGCGACTTGCTGCGACGGCGTGTTGGCCGGGGCGATCGACTGGATCACCTCTTCCCAGCCCAGCACATCGAATGCCCATTCGATGGCGGCTTCGCAGGCTTCCACCGCATAGCCCTTGCCGCGGCCTTCGGGATGGAAGGCGTAGCCGACCTCCGTGCCCGGCCAGCCGTCCGGCTGCCACGGGCCGGCCTGCCCCACGAACAAGCCCGAGGATATTTCGATCACCGAAAACATCCCGAACCCCTGCGTGAACCATGCGCCCGGCATCTGCAGGAATCGTCGCCACGCATCGGCGCGCAGCAACGGCCCACCGATGTGGTGCGTATCCGGGTCCGCGAACATCTCGGCATAGCGATTGAAATCAGCCATCTCCGGCACGCGCAAACGCAGGCGCGGGGTATCCAGCACCGGCGCGCCCTCGCGCAAGCGGTCAAACCATGCGGCGTAGGCGCTGGCGCAGTCCATCGCCGATCCCGATCAGAACGCGTTGATGCCGGTCAGCTCACGGCCCACGACCAGCTGGTGGACGGTCTCGGTGCCTTCGTAGGTGATGACCGATTCCAGGTTCAGCGCGTGGCGGATCGGCGAGTGCTCGGTGGTGATGCCAGCGCCGCCCAGCAGGTCGCGCGCCTCGCGGGCGATGTCGATGGCCATCCGGCAGTTGTTCCACTTGGCCAGGCTGACCTGGGTCGGATGCATCGTGCCGGCATCCTTCAGGCGCCCCAGTTGCAGCGAGAGCAATTGCGCGCTGGTGATGCGGCGCGCCCAGTCGGCCATCTTGATCTGCGCGCTTTGCGTCGCGGCGACCGGGCGATCGAACAGGATGCGCTCCTTGCTGTAGTTCAACGCCTCGTCCAAGCAGGCGATGGCAGCGCCGATGGGGCCCCAGGTGATGCCGTAGCGGGCCTGGGTCAGGCAGCCCAGCGGGCCTTTCAGCCCCTTCACGTTGGGCAGGCGGCTGCTGTCTGGCAGGCGCACGTTGTCGAAGAACAGCGCGCTGGTGACCGAGGCGCGCAGGCTCATCTTGTGCTTGATCACCTGGGCGGTGAAGCCCGGCATGTCCTTCTCGACGATGAAGCCCTGGATGCCCTCGTCGGTCTGCGCCCAGACGATGGCGATGTCGGCCAGGTTGCCGTTGGTGATCCACATCTTGCTGCCGTTGAGCACCCAGTCGTCGCCATCGCGCCTGGCATTCGTCTTCATGTTGGCCGGGTCGGAGCCGCCATGCGGCTCGGTCAGGCCGAAGCAGCCGATCACCTTCCCGGCGGCCATGTCGGGCAGCCAGCGGCGACGCTGCTCCTCGTTGCCGTAAGCGTAGATCGGGTACATGCACAGCGAGGACTGCACGCTGGCGAAGCTGCGGATGCCGCTGTCGCCGCGCTCCAGCTCCTGGCAGATCAGGCCGTAGCTGACCGCGTTGAGGCCGGCGCAGCCGTATTCCTCGGGCAAGGTGCTGCCGAGCAGGCCCAGCTCGGCCATCTCGGGGATCAGTTCCTTGGGGAACTCGCCGCGGTCGAAGCAGCCGCCGATGATCGGCAGCACGCGTTCGTCGGTGAAACGGGCCACGGTGTCCTGGACCGCGCGCTCCTCTTCGCTGAACAGGGAGCGGACGTCGTACAGATCGTAGGGATGCAGGGCCATGGCGGGGTCGGTTCCGGAAAAGTGAAAGCAAGTCCGGCATTTTACCCGCCCCCCACGAAGAAACGGGAGCCGTTGCCGGCTCCCGCTGCATTCGCTGCTCGATGTCGCGACTCAGCCCTTGGTGATGACCTGTCCATCCACGACGCGGAAGCGATCCACGCTGGGGCGCTCATCCATCCGTACGACCCGCTCCTCGCCATCGAAGCGATAGGTGACGTCGTAACCGGTGGTGGTCGTGGCGCTGCCCAGGCTGATGCGCGAGCCGGGACGGCTGGACATGCGCTTCATGCCGGTGCTGCCATCCGGGTTGCGGAAGGTCACGTCGTAGCCGATGACCTTGCTGTTGTTGACCGTGTCGGTCACGGTGCGGCACTGGCGCTCGGTGGTCTGCACCACCTGCCCGCCGACATGGCGCCGGTCCACTCGGTTGCCGATATAGCCACCGGCAGCGGCACCCGCGGCCGTGGCGACCTTGCGGCCGTCGCCGCCACCGATCTGGTTGCCGACCAGGCCACCGATGATCACGCCGGCCACGGTGCCGCCGACGTTGCCGTCACGCTCGGGCAGGCGCTGGGTCACCGGCACGTCCTCGCATACCTGTCGCGGCTGCTGCTGGGCGACGTTGCGCGTCACCGGATCGACATCCAGCACGCTCGCGTAACGCGCCTGCTTGCCGGTCACCGGCTTGACCGAAACGATCGGTGCGAAACCGTCATCCGCACCCGCCGCCAGATTGAGGGGAGCGACTTCAGCGCCCGTTGCGGAAGCCGGCTGGGCCGCAATCGTCGCATCGGTTGCCGCACGTTCCGGGCTGGACTGCAGGCTCTGATATGCGGCGACCGCGCCGCCACCGACCAGCAGCGAACCCAATGCGACCGCAAGCACCTTGTTGTCGATGTACATGTCGTTCTCCTTCGGCGGATCCCCGCCTGCATTCGACACCTAGATTCAATCCCGACGCACCTGAACCACGACAGGCTGCGGGCGTTTTCGGCTGACGGGCACCTGAATCCAGGGAAGAATGAATGCCGCCGCGCTCGTGGACACATGCAAGCGCGATGCGCACGACGTGCTAGCGTTTCACCGTGGGCAGCACGGCTGCTGCCGGAAATCCTGCATGAAACGCGTACTCCTCGCTCCGTTCCTCAACTGGGCACGCAAGCTCAAATATCCTTCGCTGTTCAAGCTGGTGGCGGCGCTGTTCGTGATCGACCTGTTCGTGCCCGACCTCGTTCCCTTCATCGACGAAATCCTGCTCGGCCTTGGCACGCTGTTGCTTGCCAACTGGAAGGACCGCGGCAAGCCCGGCAACCCCGGCGCACCGCCCATCGATGGTTCCGCCACCCGCAAGTAGGGCCCTCCGGTGCGGCTTGTCGACAGCCACAGTCATTTCGATGTCGATGCCTTTGACGTGGATCGCGCGGAGGTCTTGGCGCGTGCGCGTGCGGCCGGCGTTATCGCCCAGATCGTCCCGGCCATCGATGCCGAAGGATGGCCGCGCCTGCGCGAGGTCTGCGCCGCGGATGACGGCCTGCACGCGGCCTATGGCCTGCACCCGATCTACCTGGACGCACATCGCCCCGAGCACCTGGCGATGTTGCGCGAGCGACTGGAGCACGATGCCTGCGTGGCGGTAGGTGAAATCGGCCTCGACTATTACCTGGACCCGCTCGACCGCGACCAGCAGCAACAGTATTTCGAAGCGCAGCTGGCGCTGGCCCGCGAGTTCGACCTGCCGGTGATCGTTCATGCGCGCCGCGCGGTCGATGCGGTCATCGCCACCCTGCGCCTGTTCGCGCCGGTTCGCGGCGTGGTCCACAGCTTCGCCGGCAGCGAGGAGCAGGCCGCCCAACTCTACAAGCTCGGGTACCTGCTCGGGATCGGCGGACCGGTGACGTACGAACGCGCGCAGCGACTGCGCCGGCTGGTGGCGACAATGCCGATCGAGCACCTGCTGCTGGAAACCGATTCCCCCGACCAGCCCGATGCCCACTGGCGCGGCCAACGCAACGAGCCCTCGCGCCTGCCGGTGGTGCTGGATGCCGTCGCCGGGCTGCGCGGCGAACCCCCCGAAGCCATTGCCTCCGCGACCACCGCCAACGCCGAACGCCTGTTCGGCATCACGGCAACCTGAAGCCGCACATCGGGCCTAGTCTTTCTTCGGCCTGAGCAGCATCTCCAGTGCCTTGCCCACCGCCGCGAACGCGAAGGTGCCGGTGACGTGCGTCGCCGCCCCCAGCCCGGCCCCGCAATCGAGCTTGAGCGCCTCGTCCGGCCCCATCTTCGGGCGGATGCCGCAGACGCTGCCATCGGCCTGCGGATAGCGCACGTTCTCCAGCGAATACACCGCCGGCACGCCGAAATAGCGGTCGTGGTTCTTCGGGAAGTTGAACTCGCCGCGAAGCTTCTTGCGGATCAGCGACAGCATCGCATCGTGCTCGGTGCGCGAGAGGTCGCGCACGCGGATCTGGGTGACATCCGTGCGCCCGCCGGCGGCGCCCACGGTGATGATCGGCTGCTTGCGGCGACGGCAGCTGGCGATCATCTCCACCTTGGTGCGGAAGCTGTCGCAGGCATCGATCACCAGGTCGAAGCCGCCGCCCAAGAGCGCATCCATGTTGGAAGGCGTGAGGAAGGACGCGACCGCATCGACCGCCATGCCCGGGTTGATCGCATGGCAACGCTCGGCCATCGCATCGACCTTGTTGCGGCCGTACTGGCCATCGAGCGCCGGCAGCTGGCGATTGGTGTTGGACACGCAGATGTCGTCGGCATCGATCAGGTTGAGCTTGCCGATGCCGCTGCGGGCCAGCGCCTCGACTGCCCACGAACCGACGCCGCCGATCCCGACCACGGCGACGTGCGCGGATGCGAACCGATTCAGCGCGCCCTGTCCGTACAGCCGTTCGATACCGGCGAAACGCGCCCGGGTTTCCGTATTCATGGGGAGATTTTACCGATTTGCGGCGCATGCTAAGGTGCGGCCAATCCCGCCATCCACGAGTGCCGCCATGTCGACGCCCACCGATACCCCCGCGCGCAAGCCCTCTTCCGCCGGCCGCTATTTCTTCATGCTGCTGCTCGGACTGGTGCTGGGCATCATCGGCACGGTCATGGCGATCCGCAGCTGGCAGGCCAGGCAGGATCATTTCCCGGACAGCGTGATGACCGTACAGGGCTGGCACATGGGCCAGTTGAAGAAGAACCTGGAGCAGAACCGCTGCACCGCCAACGACACCATTCCGCACCTGCAAACCCTGCGCCGGATGGCCGACGACATCGAGCCGGCCTTCGGCGAAGACGCCAAGGACGAACGCTTCGCCAAGCATGCGGCCGACTTCCGCGCCGCGCTGGATGCCGCACAGGCCGCGCCACCGCTTGGCTGCGAAAGCCTGAAGAAGACCATGGGCGACGTCGGCAGCCAGTGCAAGGCCTGCCACGACGACTTCAAGAAGTCCTGACCGATGTCGCCGGCGGTTGGGTGGCGATGAACGCCACCCAACCGCCCAGACCCGGGCCGCGGCGCCTTGACGCGGAATTCAGCACTGCATCCCTAGGTTGGACGGGCAAGACCCTTCCCCCAACCGGAGGTGCTCCATGAAATCCATGAGCCTTGCCGCAGCCATCGCGGCTTCCGCCCTTGCCATTTCCGGCTGCGCGACGTCGCCGGGCTACGGTTCCGGCTACGGCAGCTCACCGCCACCGAGCAGCGGGACGTGCTACGACTGCGGCACGGTGACCCGGATCGAATCGACGTCCGGCGCCTCGAGCGTGCCCTCTGCCACCGGCGCCGTCGTCGGCGGCGTGGTCGGCGCGGCCGCGGCCCGGGAGCTGGCCAAGAACAACAGCGACAGCCAGAGCACGCGCAACATCGCCACGGTCGCGGGCGCCGCCGCCGGCGCGGTGGTCGGCAACGCGATCCAGAACCGTACCGGCGGCAGCTACAACGTGTATGTACGCATGTACAACGGCCAGGAAACCGTCGTCACCCAGAGCGACATCAGCGGCATCCGCCAGGGTTCCTACGTGCGTGTCTACAACGGCCGCGCCTGGCCACGCTGATCCTTTCGCCGTTTCCGTTGGACCGCACGGCCCGCCCCTGACACGGGTGGGCCGTTCTGCATCGGTCGGCCGGGCCACGGACACAAAAAAACCCTGGCTGTAGCCAGGGCTTCAAATGGGTGTTCACGGTTCGGCGGCGGTCACATCGGCTCTACGGCATCCGCCTGCAGGCCCTTCTGGCCTTGAACCACGGTGAAGCTCACTTTCTGGCCTTCCTTGAGGGTCTTGAACCCTTGGGTCTGGATCGCACGGAAATGGACGAACACGTCCTCGCCATTCTCGCGACTGATGAATCCGAATCCCTTGGCGTCGTTGAACCACTTCACGGTGCCTGTTTCACGGTTCGACATCGGTCTTGCTCCTTGAGACAACACGGGTTATCCGTTCCGCGGAACGGTGCTGGTCGCAAGGACGAAACGCGCGACGGTGCAGCAGCATTGCCAACACGCCAGGCCACGATTCACGGTGACCCTGAAACCGAGCGGCCTCACGTTAGCGCCGAGGGAATCAAATTGCAATCGGCCGAGTCTGGTAAAAACGCTCCATTCGTCACGGAGTCGACAATGGATGCTTCCCTTCTCTACGCGCTGGGCGCGGTCCTCGTGCTGGTCGGCCTTGCCGGGACCGTGCTGCCCGCCCTGCCGGGCGTGCCGCTGGTCTTCACCGGGCTGCTGGTGGCCGCATGGGCGGACGGGTTCCAGAAGGTCGGCGCGATCCCTCTGACCGTGCTCGGCGCATTGACGGTGCTGTCGCTGGCCGTGGACGTCTGGGCCACCGCACACGGCGCAAAACGGGTGGGCGCCAGCCGGTTGGCCGTCATCGGCTCCGTGCTGGGCATGCTGGCAGGACTGTTGCTGGGCCCATTCGGGATCTTCATCGGCGCGTTCGCCGGCGCCGTCGCAGGCGAACTGTTGCACCGCCGCAGCGTATCCGGTGGCGACATCGGCGCCGCTGCGCGCGTCGGCGCGGGAACCTGGCTCGGCATCGTGCTCGGCATGGCGCTCAAGCTCGCGCTGGTCTTCACCATGATCGCCGTGTTCGCACTGGCCTGGGCCATCGACTGATCGGCGGCCTTCACCCGCCATCGGCGGCCGACACGACATCCTGTCGGTTCTGCGACCCCTTCCGGGAACCCCATGCCATCCAACTGGAGTCGACGCCGCATGATCTGGACCATCGTGCTCACCGCACTGGCGACTCTGGCGGCCATCGTGTTGGCGATGAACTTCGCCACCCCCGAGAAGAAGCTCGAACGCAAGATCGAGCACCGTTACGCCGTGAACGACCCGCAGTTCGAGCGCGAGATGTCGGTGATGCTGGGACCGTCGATCATGCCGGGCAACCAGGTCGAGGACCTCGAAAACGGCGTGCAGATCTTCCCGGCGATGCTCGAATCGATCCGTGCCGCGCGCCGCAACATCAATTTCGAGACCTACATCTACTGGTCGGGCGAAGTCGGCAAGCAGTTCGCCGACACCCTATCGGAGCGCGCGCGCGCGGGCGTCAGGGTCAACGTGCTGGTGGACTGGGCGGGCGCCATCAAGATGGACGACGCGCTGCTGGCCGAGATGGAGAATGCCGGCGTCGCGATCCACAAGTACCGCCCGCTGAAGTGGTACAACCTCGGCCGGATCAACAACCGCACCCATCGCAAACTGCTGATCGTGGATGGCGAGGTCGCGTTTACCGGCGGGGTCGGCATCGCCGACAACTGGTCGGGCGACGCGCAGGATCCCGACCACTGGCGCGACCTGCATTTCCGCGTGCGCGGCCCGGTGGTGAGCCAGTTCCAGGCCGCCTTCAACGACAACTGGATCAAGACCACCGGGGTGGTCCTGAACGGGCCGGAGTATTTCCCGGCGCTGCCGCCGGCCGGCGCGATGGATGCCCACATCTTCATCGCCTCGCCGGCCGGCGGCAGCGAGTCGATGCACCTGATGTACCTCATGGCAATCGCCGCGGCGGGGCGCAGCATCGACTTGCAGGCCGCCTACTTCGTCCCCGATGACCTGATCGTCAAGGCGCTGGTCGCGGCCCGCCAGCGCGGCGTCCGCATCCGGGTGATCGTGCCGGGCAAGCACATCGATTCGGAAACCGTCCGGCTCGCCTCCAAGGCGCAGTGGGGCGAGGTCCTGCTCGCCGGCGTGGAAGTCTACGAGTACCAGCCGACGATGATGCACAACAAGATGCTCATCGTGGATGGGCTGATGGTGAGCGTCGGCTCCACCAATTTCGACGTGCGCAGCTTCCGCCTCAACGACGAGGCCAGCCTCAACGTCTACGACAGCGCCTTCGCCGCCCGGATGACCGAGGTCTTCGAGGAAGATCTCGTTCCTACCGTGCGCTACACCTACCAGAGTTGGAAAGAGCGCCCGTGGAAGGAGAAGTTCATGGAGAAGTTCGTGCTCCCGTTCAAGTCGCAGCTGTGAGGCACGGCGCATGAAGCGATCCGCTGCGGATCGTCCTGGCGAGAGGTGCGCACCCGGCCATGGGCGGCGCCCGCGTTTGCGCCGCCTGCTGCTCGGCATCGCCATGGCGTCGCTGATGCCACCTGCGTTCGCGCAGGATGCGGCGGTGGAGCCGGCCGCGCCTTCCGACCAGCGGATCGAGCGCACCGTCGAGGCCCGGCTGGATGGCCAACCTACCCTTCGCGACGTGAAAGCCGATGTCAGCGAAGGCGTCGCCACGATCTCCGGACAGGTGCCGACGCAACCCGACCGCAAGCAGGCGGGCGACCTCGCGGCCGACGCCCCCGGCGTGCGTGAGGTCCGCAATCGCATCCAGCTCGATCCGGACCTGGCCCTGCGGTTTTCGGCCGCGATATCGGAAGTGAAGGGCAAGCTGGTCCGGCTGGTCGCCAACCTCCCGTTGCTGGCGGTCGCGCTGCTGATCGTGGTGCTCTCGGTCTGGCTGGGCGGCGTGATCGGGCGGCGGCTCCACGTCGTCCAGCGCATCGCCAGCCGCAACCCCTACATGGAGGGATTGCTGCGCAGCGTGGTCAGGGGCGTGGTGGTGCTGGGCGGTGTGCTGCTGGCGCTGGACCTGCTCGGTGCCACGTCGCTGGTCGGTGCGGTGCTGGGATCGGCCGGGGTGATCGGGCTGGTGCTGGGTTTTGCCTTCAAGGACATCGCCGAGAACTACATCGCAGGAGTGCTGCTGTCGATCCGGCGTCCGTTCAACCCGGGCGACCTGGTGCGGATCGATTCCCACGAAGGACGGGTCGTCGCCCTCACCTCGCGGGCCACCCAGCTGATGACCGTCGAAGGCAACCACCTGCTGCTGCCGAACGGACTGGTATTCAAGTCGGTGATGCTGAACTACACCCGAAACCCCAAGCGCCGCTTCGACTTCGCGACCAACGTCGCCGTCGGCAAGCCATGGCACGAGGCGATGGACATCGGCATCCGCACATTGCGCGGAATCGATGGCGTACTGGACGATCCGGCACCCTCGGCGCTGATCCAGGACCTGGCGAACGATGCCGCGACCCTGCGTTTCATCGCCTGGATCGACCAGCAGCACAACGATCTCTCCAAGACGCGCAGCGAGGCGATGCGGCTGGTGAGGCGTGCGCTGCGCGAGGCGGGCCTGACGCCGCCGGACGGAGTGCAACGCGTGCACCTGGTCCGCGGCGTCGATCCCGCTCCCGAAGACAATCCGTCCGAAAGCCTGCATGGCCGCGACACCTCGGTCGATCGTGCGCTCGACGGCCAGATCGACCAAGCCGGGCCGGAAAGCGGCAAGGACCTGCTGACCACTGAGGTACCGCCCGGAGCCGGTTGAACAGGCCGCTCCATTCGGCAGCCGAAGCGCATCCGGATCCGTCGACATGCAGCCTTGAACCCTGCAGACTTGCAGGGAAATCACCGCCCTTTTGCATCGCGGATACAGGAATTCCAATGAAACCCCTGCGCCATGCGCACGCATCCGCGCTCGTCGCCTTGCTCATGCCGTTGCCCGGCCCAGCCCAACAGGTTCCGACGTTGCACGGCGCTGCGGCCTGCACGTCCATCGAGTCCGACCAGCAGCGCCTGGCCTGTTACGACGCCGCCATGCAGCGCTCGCGATCAGCCCCCGTGGTGCGGCAGGCGGATGAAGCCGCGGCCGAGGCCAGGGAGGAGATCCGGGCAAGGCTCGATGAGCCGATCCCTGCGCCAAGCCGTGCAGAGGATGGCCAGCTCTATGCCCACGATCCGGCACGGCGCGCGCTGGCCAACGCCGGCCGGGGTTCGCTGCTGGATAGCCGCTGGGAGTTGGCGGGCGATTCCAAGCTCGGCACCACCAACCTGCGCGCCTACAAGCCGGTCTACCTGCTTCCGCTGTTCTGGAGCAGCCAGACCAACGACATGCCCAGCTCCCCGAATCCCCGGAACACCGTCGCCGTCCCGGCACCGATCGACGCCACGGAGGCGAAGTACCAGCTCAGCCTCAAGACCAAGGTGGTGCAGAACCTGTTCGGCGACAACGGCGATATCTGGCTGGGCTATACCCAGGTCTCGCATTGGCAGGTCTACAACGCGGAAATCTCGCGCCCCTTCCGGGAGACCAACTACGAGCCGGAGGCCATGCTGGTGTTCCGCAATGCCTACCGCCTGGGCAGCTGGAACGGGCGCATGGCCGCCATCGGCATCAATCACCAGTCGAACGGCCGTGCGGACCCGTTCTCGCGCAGTTGGAACCGGGTCATCGCAAGCATCGGACTGGATCGCGAGAACTGGGCGGTGATGGTGCGCCCGTGGTACCGGATCCGCGAATCCGCCACGAACGACGACAATCCCGACATCTCGGACTACATGGGTCGCGCCGACGTATTGCTGGTGCATACCCGCGGCGACCACGAGTTTTCGCTGCTTGGCCGCCATTCGCTGCGCGCTGGCGCCCGCTCGCATGGCGCGCTGCAGTTCGACTGGGGGTTCCCGATCAGCCGGCGTTTGCGCGGGCACCTGCAGGTATTCGACGGCTACGGGGAGAGCTTGATCGACTACAACCACCGCGCAACCTACATCGGCCTGGGCTTCTCCCTGCTCGAGTGGTTCTGAACGCCATGCGCGGGCGGGCGCATGCCCGCCGGCGACTTCAACCCAGGGCGGCGGCGATCGGGTCCGCCAGTTCCGCGAAGCTCTGCCGCACGTTGTACATCTCGCCATTGATGAAGAAGCCCGGCGTACCGTTCACGCCGCTGCGCAATCCCCCATCCAGGTCCGACTGGATGCGCTGGAGCAGTTCGTCGGACTGGAAGGCGGCCCGCAGGCCCGCCTCGTCCAGGCCCAGCGAACGCATGATCTCCACATACAGTCCTTCGCCGAGTTGTTGCTGGTTCTCGTAAAGCGCGTCGTGGGCCTGCCAGAACTTGCCATGGCTGCCCGCGTACTCCGCCACGAGTGCCGCAGTCGCCGCCTGCGGATGCGCTTCGGTCAGGGGGAAGTTGCGGAACACGAATCGCAGGCGATCACCGAAGTGCGCCTGCAATTGCTTGACCACCAGGTAAGCCTGCCCGCAATAGGGGCATTGGTAATCGCCGTATTCGACCAGGGTCACCGGTGCATCGGCGGGGCCCTGGGAATGATCGTTGCTGCTGACCGGGATGCGAAGCGACGACATGACCTTCTCCTCGTGATGGCGTTCGATGGGAGCTACGCGGTTTTCCTCAGTGCGTCGAGCGCATCCAGCACCCCGTCCACGCCCGGGTTGATCGCGGTCGGCGACAGGTAACTCCACGCGATGTTGCCGTCCGCATCGATCACGTACAGCGAACGCTTGCAGTAGCCATGCTCCTCGTCATACGAGCCATACAGGCGGGCCACTGCTCCCTTCGGGTGGAAATCGGCCAGCAGATCGAACTTGAGCGAGCGCGCGGCGATGAACGCCTGATGGCACCAGACGCTGTCCACGGAAATACCCAGCACGGTGGCTCCGGATCGGGAGATCATCGGCAGGGCCTGGTTGAACAACGCCAGTTCGTCGCCGCACACGGCGCTCCAATCCGCCGGATAAAACACCAGCACCACGGGCTTTCCTCGCAACTCATGCAGCGCCAGCGCCTGGTCCGGCGTGGCATTGAGCGAGAAATCCGGGGCTTGCGTCCCGGCGGGCAGGATGTTGCCTGGGGTGGCCGTCATCGTCGGGGCTCGCGGGAGATACCGGCCCACGATACCCGGCCGATGTAAGGATGGCGTGTATGTGCCAATGGGGCCAGGCTTACTCCACCACCACAGGGATGCCGGCGATCTTCGCCGCCCACTGCTTCGGGCCGGTCTGGTGCACGGATGTACCGCGTGAATCGACCGCGACCGTCACCGGCATGTCCTCGACTTCGAATTCGTAGATCGCTTCCATGCCGAGGTCCTCGAAGGCCAGCACCTTGGCCGCCTTGATCGCCTTCGACACCAGGTAGGCGCTGCCGCCGACGGCCATCAGATAGGCCGCGCCGTGGTCGCGTATCGCCTCGATCGCCGCAGGGCCGCGCTCGGCCTTGCCGACCATGCCCAGCAATCCGGTCTGCTCCAGCATCTGGCGGGTGAACTTGTCCATGCGCGTCGCGGTGGTCGGGCCAGCCGGGCCGACGACTTCATCGCGCACGGGATCGACCGGGCCGACGTAATAGATGAAGCGGCCCTTCAGATCGACCGGCAGCGCCTCACCCTTGTCGAGCATCTCGGTCATGCGCTTGTGCGCGGCGTCGCGGCCGGTGAGCAGCTTGCCGTTGAGCAGCAGCACATCACCCGGCTGCCAGCTCGCCACGTCTTCCTTGGTCACCGCATCCAGGTTCACGCGCTTGCCCTTGGAAGCGTCGTAGGTGAGTTCGGGCCAATCGGCGAGCGAGGGCGGATCGAGCATCACCGGGCCGCTGCCGTCCAGGGTGAAATGCGCATGACGCGTCGCGGCGCAGTTGGGAATCATCGCCACCGGCAGGTTGGCCGCGTGGGTCGGCACGTCCTTGACCTTGATGTCGAGCACGGTGGTCAGGCCGCCCAAGCCTTGGGCGCCTATGCCGAGCGCGTTGACCTTGTCGAACAACTCCAGGCGCAGCTCCTCGGCGCGATTCTGTGCGCCGCGCAGCTTGAGGTCGGTGATGTCGATGGGCTCCATCAGCGACTCCTTGGCCAGCAGCATCGCCTTCTCCGCGGTGCCGCCGATGCCGATGCCGAGCATGCCCGGCGGGCACCAGCCGGCGCCCATGGTCGGCACGGTCTTCAACACCCAGTCGACGATGGAATCGGACGGATTCAACATCGCGAACTTGCTCTTGGCCTCCGAGCCGCCGCCCTTGGCCGCGACGATCACGTCCACCGTGTTGCCCGGGACCACCTTCATGTTCACCACCGCCGGCGTGTTGTCGCCGGTGTTGCGGCGCTTGCCGGCCGGGTCGGCCAGGACAGAGGCGCGCAGCTTGTTGTCCGGGTGCAGGTAGGCGCGGCGCACGCCCTCGTTGACCATGTCCTCGATCGACATCGTCGCATCGTCCCAGCGCACGTCCATGCCGATCTCGAGGAACACGGTGACGATGCCGGTGTCCTGGCAGATCGGTCGGTGGCCCTCGGCGCACATGCGCGAGTTGATCAGGATCTGCGCGATCGCATCCTTGGCCGCGGGCGATTCCTCGCGCTCGTAGGCGGCGGCGAGGTTCCTGATGTAATCGACCGGGTGGTAGTAGCTGATGTATTGCAGGCCATCGGCGACGGACTGGATGAAGTCTTCCTGCTTGATCGAGATGCTCGGGCGTGCGGTCATGGCGGGATGCTGCGGCGCAAAAACGTCATTCTACTAGCCGCGCCTATGATCGGCCGATCCGGGGGAGGACCACCATGCTGAAGAAGATACTGATCGTCCTGGTTGTGGCCATCGCGAGCCTGATGGCCTATGCCGCAACGCGTCCGGACACTTACCAGGTCAGCCGGAGCATCGACATCGCCGCAAGCCCCGAGCGCGTGCACGGCCTGGTCAACGATTTCCACCACTTCCCCAACTGGTCGCCCTGGCAAAAGCTCGACCCGGCGATGCAGGTCACCTACAGCGGACCGGCTTCGGGCGTCGGCGCCGGCTATGCCTGGCAAGGCAACAAGGATGCCGGCAAAGGCCGCATGGACATCGTCGAGTCCGTTCCGGGGCGCAAGGTCGGGATCGACCTGGCCTTCATCGAGCCGTTCGCTTCCAAGGCGCGGACGGATATCGACATCGAGCCCGCCGGCGCGGGCTCCCGGGTCACCTGGTCGATGCGGGGCGAAAACACTTTCGTCTCCAAGTTGATGTCGGTATTCGTGTCGATGGACGCGATGATCGGCAAGGACTTCGAGGAAGGGCTCGGAAACCTCAAGCGACTGGCGGAGTCCGCAGGCTAGGCGGCATCCTGTGCGGATGCCGATCTCCTTCCCGCTGCTGCTGCTGCTCGCATCGCCCGCTGCCCCGACGCAATCCCGGCAGGACACCGGGGCCGAGCAACTCGACGGCGTCAGTGTCGTCGGTCATCGCATCCCGCTGTCCCGCTTCCCGGGCGCGGTCACCGTGCTGCAGGGCGATGACCTGCGCGATGCGCAGCGCCAGGTAAGCCTGGCCGAAACCCTGCAGGGCGTGCCGGGGGTGATCGCGCTGGAGCGCCACAACTACGCGCAGGACCTGCAATTGCAGAGCCGCGGCTTCGGCGCGCGCAGCACTTTCGGCATCCGCGGACTGTCGCTGGTCACGGACGGCATCCCCGCCTCCGCACTGGACGGTCAAGGCCAGGCCTCGGGCTTCGCGCTGTCGATGCTCGACCGCATCGAGGTGCTGCGCGGGCCGCTGGCGCTGCAGTACGGCAACGCGGCCGGCGGCTCGATCATCGGCCATAGCGAGTTGCGCGATGATGACCGGCTGCGCGTTCAGGGCTGGATGGGCAGTGATGAAAGCCATCGAATGTCCCTGCGTGCGGATGGCGCGGCGGGCGATTGGCGAGGCCGCATCGGCCTGATGCGTTTCGCGACCGATGGCCACCGCCCGCACAGCGCCGCGCGGCGCGACGAGGCCCATGCCCTCGCACGCTGGACGCCGGGCGAGGCGCACACGCTGACGTTCGTCCTCGATGCATTGGACCAGCCATGGACCGACGATCCGCTCGGTCTCACCTCCGCGCAGTGGCAGGTCGATCCGTTGGGCACAGACTCGGTCGCGCTGGCCTTCAACACCCGCAAGCGCATCGGACAACGGCAGGCCGGGCTGCGCTGGGACTGGCGTTACGCACAGGGCCGCGAGACGCACGTGGCGCTGTGGCATACCCGACGCGACGTCGATCAGTTCCTCGCGATCCCGGTCGCCGTGCAGCGTCCGCCGTCGCATGCCGGCGGCGTGATCGATCTGGGCCGCACCAGCAGCGGACTTTCGCTTTCGCATCAGGTGGAGGGCGCCCACGGCAGTTGGGCCACCGGCATCGACCTCGGCACACTGCGGGAGGCGCGACGCGGCTACGAGAACTTCGTCGGCAATGCATTGGGCGTGCAAGGCCGACTGCGCCGCGACGAAACCAACCACGTGCGCAGCCGCGAGTTCTGGCTGAGTGGAGAACGCCGCTTCGGCAGCGACTGGTCCATGCTGGCCGCGGTGCGCCACGCCGCGCTGCGCTTTGAATCGAATGACCATTACATCGCCGCCGGCAATGGCGACGACAGTGGGACGCTCCGCTATCGCGAAACCGCATTCTCGGCCGGACTGGCGCGCCGCCTGGGCAAAGGCGAATGGTTCGCCAGCCTCGGACGCGGCTACGAAACCCCCACCGTCACCGAGCTGGCCTACCGACCGGATGGGGCCAGTGGACTCAATACCCGGCTCGACCCGGCCCACTTCGCGACGGCGGAAACCGGCCTGCGCTGGCGCGACCGCGCGCTGGAGGCGAGCATCGCCATCTATCGCATCGAAGGCCGCGACGAGATCGTGCAGGTGTTCTCCAGCGGCGGTCGCAGCAGCTACGGCAATGCCGGACGCACGCGTCGTGACGGGCTGGAGGCCGCGCTGGTCGATGACCTGCACCCGAACCTATCGTATCGCCTCAGCGCGAACCTGATCGATGCCCGTTTCCGCGAAGGCTGGGAAACGGTGATCGTGCGGGGCGGCGAAACCACGGTCCGGCGCGTGGAGGCCGGGCGCCGCATCCCCGGCATCCCGCGCGTGCAGGGATTCGCCGCGCTCGAATGGCATCGCGCCGACCGCACGCTGGCGATGGCGCTGGAGGCGACCGGCAACAGCGCGATCACCACCGAAGATGCCAACAGCATCGCCGCCCCCGGCCATGGCCGTTACGCGTTGTCGCTGCGCTGGCGCAGCCCGGAGGACGCCGGCTGGCACGCCTTCGCCCGCATCGACAACCTGCTGGACCGCCGTTACATCGGCTCGGTCATCGTCAACGAATCCAACGGCCGCAGCTTCGAGCCCGCGCCGGGCCGCAGCTTCACGCTTGGCATCGGCTGGCAGGGCGGCGAGTGAACGATGACGCGGCGTCGGCCGCGGCGCGCCTCGCATCGACATCACGCCGGCCGCCATAATCTGCCGCGATGCCACCGCCCCTGCCCCCGCAGCAACTCGATTTCCGCCAGCGTTTTTCGGCGATGCGCAACGTGCCGCCGTTCCTGCGCGAGATCTGGGGCACCAGCAAGCCGCTGACGCTGGCCAGCATCGGCCTGCGGCTGGTGCGCGCCTTCCTGCCGATCGCGATGCTCTACATCGGCAAGCTGATCATCGACGAGGCGGTGCGGCTGATCGCGCTCGACGTGCCCGGCAACCTCACCGCCGCGTGGCACGGTGGGCAGCTCGACCACCTGGCCCGGCTGCTTGGTGCGGAATTCGGCCTCGCCATCCTCTCGGACCTGCTCGGCCGGCTGGTGGGCTATGTCGACACGTTGCTGTCCGAGCGATTCACCAATGCGACCAGCATTCGCCTGATGGAGCATGCGGCGACGCTGGACCTGGAAGATTTCGAGGACGCCGACCTGCAGGACAAGCTCGACCGTGCCCGCCGACAGACGATGGGCCGGATGAACCTGATGGGCCAGCTGTTCGGGCAGGCGCAGGACGTCATCACCGTGATCAGCTTCGCCGCCGGCCTGCTGGCCTACGCGCCGTGGCTGATGGTACTGCTGGCGGTGGCGCTGATCCCGGCCTTCGTCGGCGAGTCGCATTTCAACGCGCTCAACTACTCGCTCAACTTCCAGTGGACACCGGAGCGGCGCCAGCTCGAATACCTGCGCCAGATGGGCGCGAGCGTCGAGACCGCGAAGGAAGTGAAGATCTTCGGCCTCAACCGCTTCTTCATCGAGCGCTTCCGCACCCTGTCCGACAAGTTCTACACCGCCAACCGCCGCCTGGCCGGGCAGCGCGCGTTCTGGGGCACGCTCCTGGCCGCGCTCGGCACGCTGGGTTATTACGTCGCCTACGGCTACATCGCCTGGCGCACGGTGCGCGGCGATTTCAGCATCGGCGACCTGACCTTCCTCGCCGGCAGCTTCCGCCGCCTGCGCCAGCTGCTGGAGAGCCTGCTGACCGGGTTCTCGCAGGTGGCGAGCCAGGCTTTGTACCTGGACGATCTGTATTCGTTCTTCCGCATCCAGCCGGAGATCGTGTCCAGGCCAGGCGCCCTGCCCGTCCCGCGCCCGATCCGCACCGGATTCGTGTTCGAGGATGTCGGCTTCCGCTACGCCGGCGCCGAACGCTGGGCGCTGCGCCACCTCTCTTTCGAACTGCACGCCGGCGAGGTGCTGGCGCTGGTCGGCGAAAACGGCGCCGGCAAGACCACGCTGGTGAAACTGCTCGCACGCCTGTACGACCCGGACGAAGGCCGTATCCTGCTGGATGGGCGCGACCTGCGCGATTACGACACCGAGGAACTGCGTGCCAACATCGGGGTGATCTTCCAGGACTTCGTGCGCTACCACCTGACCGCGGCCGAGAACATCGGCGTTGGCGACATCGAGGATATGGACAATCGCGCCCGCATCGCCGAAGCCGCGCGCAAGGGCATGGCCGACGAAGTCATCGCCGGGCTGCCCAAGGGCTACGACCAGGTGATAGGCCGGCGCTTCAAGGAAGGCATGGACCTGTCGGGCGGCCAGTGGCAGAAGATCGCCATCGCCCGCGCCTACATGCGCGATGCGCAGGTGATGATCCTGGACGAGCCGACCGCCGCGCTGGACGCCCGCGCCGAGTACGAGGTGTTCGAGCGCTTCAAGGAGCTGTCCGAGGACCGCACCGCCGTGCTGATTTCGCATCGCTTCTCCAGCGTGCGTATGGCCGACCGCATCCTGGTGCTGGCCGATGGCCGGGTCGAGGCCAGCGGCACCCACGCCGAATTGATGATGCAAGGTGGCCGTTACGCCGAATTGTTCGAGCTGCAGGCGGCCGGCTACCGATAGTCCACGCGCCTGCCGGTATGCTGCAAGCGACCCAACGCGAGCCCATGCCATGCCCGACAACACCGACCGCGCGCCCCGCCTCGCCATCCTGGTCGATGCCGACAACAGCAATCCCGCGCGCCTGCCCGCCTTGCTGGCCGAGATCGCCAAATACGGCAATGCCAGCGTCCGCCGCGCCTACGGCAACTGGACGTCCGGCCACTTGGGCGGATGGAAGTCCGGGCTGCTCGCGCATTCGCTGCAGCCGATCCAGCAGTTCAACTACACCACCGGCAAGAACGCCACCGACAGCGCGATGATCATCGACGCGATGGACCTGCTCTACGCCGGTCATCTGGACGGTTTCTGCATCGTCTCCAGCGACAGCGACTTCACCCGCCTGGCCGCGCGCATTCGCGAGCAGGGCCTGACCGTCTACGGCTTTGGCGAACGCAAGACGCCGCAGGCCTTCGTCGCCGCCTGCGACAAGTTCATCTATACCGAGAATCTGGGCGATGAACAGGCCCCGGCCAAGCCCGGCAAGACGCCGGCCAAACTCAAGACCGATCGACAGCTGGACGCCTTGTTGCGCGAGGCGGTCGATGCGGCGTCCGATGACGAAGGCTGGGCGCACCTCGGCGCGGTGGGCAGTAACCTGCAGCGGCTGCGATCGGACTTCGATACCCGCACTTATGGCTTCGGCAAGCTGAAGGACCTGTTCGTGGCGCACCAGGGTTATGTGCTGGAGTCCCGCAAGGGGGCGGACGGCAAGGCCACCATGGTTTATGTGCGTGGCAAAGACTGAGGGGCGCTAGAACAATCCCGCCTGCGGCCCCGGATACTGCAATACGCCGTCCACCATCACCGCATCGGCATTGGGCGAATGCGGCTCGGACTTGCCCGGTGCCATCAGGTCGATCACCTCCCAGCCTCGCGCGACGAAATCGTCGGCGATCAGGCGGCGATGGCATCGCCACCACAGCGCTTCCGCACACATCACGCAGGTGAGGCGGTGCGATGCGACTTCCATCAAGGCCTCGCGTGCCTGGACGTATTCGGCGCTGGCGAGGTGGTCCGCATAGGCGCGGAAGGCATCGACCCGCCACGCGGTGTTGGGCGAGTCCGGCGCTGGCTTGCGGCGACCGCCCAGCGCCGGCATCGGCAGGTATTCGATGCCGGCCTCGGCCAGTGCTCCGGGCATCGCGTCGCGCGAGAACTGCGGATTGCGCCGCGAGCCGGCGAAACGCCGTACATCGGCCAGCACCTCAATGCCGGCCGCCTGCAACATGCCAGTGAATTCCGGCCACGGACGGGTGGAATGGCCGATGGTCCAGAGCGTGCGGATCGATGGCATGCGGGCATGATGCCCTGCCGCCGGTTTGCTCGAGGTCAATGCGCAGGTGCCGGGACCGGTAAAATGCGCGGGTTGCCAGAAACCAGCCCGAAATGTCCGAATCGCCCTACTTCACCGAAACCGTGCTCGAGCTCCACCACTGGACCGACGCCTATTTCAGTTTCACCACCACCCGCGATCCCGGGCTGCGCTTCGAGAACGGCCAGTTCGTGATGATCGGCCTGCAGGTCGAGAACGCCGACGGAAAGGTGAAGCCGCTGGTGCGCGCGTACTCGGTGGCGAGCGCGAACTGGGAGGAGACCCTGCATTTCTTCAGCATCAAGGTGCAGGACGGGCCGCTGACCTCGCGCCTGCAGCACCTGAAGGTGGGCGATCCGGTGCTGGTCAGCCGCAAGCCGACCGGCACGCTGCTGATCTCGGACCTGCACCCGGGCCGCAACCTGTTCCTCCTCGGTACCGGCACCGGCCTGGCGCCGTGGCTGTCCATCGTGCAGGACCCGGAAACCTACGAGCGCTTCGAGAAGGTCATCGTCTGCCACGGCGTGCGCAGCGCCGCCGACCTCGCCTATCGCGAGCTCTTCGAGACCGCCCTGCCCAACCACGAGCTGCTGGGCGACATCGTCCGCGACAAGCTGCTGTACTTCCCCGCGGTGTCGCGCGAGGCGTTCGAGTATCGCGGCCACGACCATCGCGGGCGCATCACCGACATGCTGGCCGATGGCCGGGTCACCGATTTCCTCGACATCCCGCCGCTCGACGGCGCCCGCGACCGCGCCATGGTCTGCGGCAGCCCGGCGATGCTGGCCGATTTCCGCGCCCTGCTCGATGCGCGCGGCTTCAATGCCGCGCCGCGCATCGGCACTCCGGGCGAATACGTGTTCGAGCGCGCCTTCGTCGAGAAGTGACCTGCGGCGCTCACGCGCCTTTCCGGCCTGCGGCCTAGCATGGCGGATCCGTCGCGGGAGATCCCCATGCGTCGTCGCTCCGCGCTCTTCGTGCTGCTGCAGCTCGGCCTGCTGGCGGGTTGCTACCCGCGCGCCGACCTGACACGGCCATTGCCGAGCGAGCTCGTCCCGGCGCCGAGGCAACCGGCGACGCGACTGGTGGTGGTTCTGCCCGGACGCAGCGACGATATCCGTGCGCTGCGACGCGCCGGCATAGCCGATGCGGTGCAATCGGCCTGGCCCGATGCCGACGTGCTGCTGTCCGGGCTGGCGTTGAACGTCTACATGGAGGGGCGCGCCGTCGAACGCCTGCAGCGCGAGATCATCACGCCGGCGCGTGCCGGCAAGGCGTATCGGCAGACCTGGCTGCTGGGCGCATCGCTCGGCGGCATGGGCGCGATCATGTACCGGCGCGCCCATCCCGACGAGATCGCCGGCATGGTGCTGATGGCACCGTATCTGGGGGAGCCACCGCTGCTGGAGGAAATTTCAGCGGCGGGTGGATTGTCCCGCTGGCAGCCCGGCGACGGGCCGGAGCAGGCCGGCCCCGACGGCTTCCAGCGCGAATTGTGGCGGCATCTGCAGGGCTGGCAGTCCGATCCGGCCCTCGTCCGTCACGTCTGGGTGGGCCATGGCGATGCGGATTACCTGCGCGCGGCGATTCCGCTGCTCGCGCCCGTGCTGCCCGATGGCCATGTGCAGGTCCGTCCCGGTGGTCACGCATGGTCCGTATGGACGCCGCTGGCGGGCGACATCCTGCGCCGGGCCGGGCCGGCCACGCTCGACTGAGCGCGGCCGCCTGGATCAATCCTTCTTCAACGACTCGACCAGCTTGACCGGCTCGGCGAAGGGCTTGATGCCCAGCTCGCGATAAACCTCGGCCGGGTAGTACACCGTGTCGCCCTTGATCACCGTGGCCACCTTTCGGATGTCGGCGATGTCGCGGGTCGGATCGCCATCGACCAGAATCAGGTCCGCGCGCTTGCCGACCACGATGCTGCCGCGATCCCCCGACACGCGCGCATATTTCGCCGGATTCCAGGTCGCGGTCTGCAAGGCCTGCGCCGGCGTCATGCCGGCATCCACGTACAGCTGCAGCTCCCGTTGCAGGGTGAATCCGGGCAGATTGTCGGTGCCGGCGACGATCGGCACGCCGGCGCGCTGCATGCGCCCGACGAACTCGACCATCTTCAGGTACGACTTGTCGTAGCGCGCCGCGGTCGCATCGTCCGGGATGTCGAATTCGGCGACGCGGAAGCCGCGCTGCACGTCCGGCGGCATGTGGTCGGCCACGGCGGCAAAGGCCTGCGACATCTGGCCCGGACGCTGGCGCAGGAAATCGAAGGTGGCGAGCGTCGGGTCGATGACGATCTGCTTCTTCGCCAGCAATTCGACGAAGTCACGCACGGGCGCGGAGTCGAAATCGAGGTCGGCCACTTTCCTGGCCGGCAGGTAGAAGCGTTCCAGCGTGCGCGTGTCGGTCTTGTCGTCGACCAGGAAATTCAGCATCAACTGGTTGATGTGCTGGATCTCGTCGTAGCCCGCATCAACCGCATCCTGCGCACGCAGGTACACGGGGATGTGGCCGCTCACACGCAAGCCCTTTTCGTGCGCGTAGGCCACGGTGTCCTTCAATATCGCCTTGGGGAAGGAGTTGTAGATCTTGATCTGCGGGTACTTGTGCGCGGCATACCAATCGATGGCCTTCTTCGCCCCGTCGAGGTCCTTGACGACGAAACCGTTGCGCGCCGACATCGGGCTTTCGCCTTCCAGGAAACCGGCCGGCACCACCCTTGCGCCGAGCAACGTGCCCGCGCGCTCCTCGGCCATGATCTGCTGCAGGGTCTCGTTGTCGTTGCCCATGTCGCGGATGCTGGTGACGCCTGCGGCCACATCCAGCCCCCCGTTCCAGCGCGTGGTGTGCGCATGCGCGTCGAACAGGCCCGGCATCAGCACGCGGCCGCCGCCATCGAGGGTGCGCACGATGCTGGCCGTGTCCAGCGCAGCGCCGACGTGATCGCCCGTGGCCCAGCTTCCCTCGCCGACGCGCAGGATCCGGCCATCGCGGATCAGCACCGAAGATGGCACGCTCAACGTGCCCTTCTCGCTGTCGAAGATGCGCACGTCGTGGATCAGGGTGGTGCCCGGAATGCCGTGCGACAGGCGGTTGTTGAAATCGACCAGCGCCTTGGCTTCGGCGGTCTTTTGGCGGACTTCGAGCCCCGCCGCATCCTGCTCCCAACCGGCCTCGATCATCTGCATGAAGCCGGGCACGATGGAGGCGAAGATGCGGGGATGTTCGTCGGTCGTGGACCAGACGAACATCGGGGTGAAACCAACGCCGGTGAGCACCAGGAGACGGAGGTGGCGGGCCTGTCCTCCGCGGGTCAGGGTGACTTCATCGACCACCCGCGATTTCAGCGTGCCCGAGGGAATCAGCGGCACCCCGGCATTGCCGCGTCTGGCCAGGGCCGCCAGCATCGGCGCATACGACTGCGGCGTACCCGCCAACGACCAGTACAGGGCGCCATCCTTCTGCGGCGCTGTGCCTCCATCCGAGGTGGTCTTCCAGCGGCCGACACCGTCCTTTACGCGCCAGGATTCATCGACCGGAGCGCCGAACGTGGAGGTGCCCTTGACCTGGTAATCGGCAAAGCTGCCGTCGGGCGCAAGGCGGTAGCTTTCCTTCAGCTCCGGGCCGCGTCCGTTGTCCTTGAAGATGAATTCGGTGCGGACGATGCCGTCATCGCCCACCTCGGTCGTCTGGTGCCCGGCCTGCTTGCCCCCATCGACCAGGATCACGTAGCGCAGCGTCTCGGCCGCCAGCGCCGGCATGGCGGAAGCCGCGAGTGCGATCAGCGCGAAGAAGAAGCAAAAACGCGCCCGGGCGCGTGACGGGAATTGCCGCATGGCCATTCTCCCCTCGCCGGAATCAGCGGATGCGGCGGACTATAGGCCCGCCCATCGCCGCGCGGCAACCACCTTGCCGCGCCATGCCCGAGCGCCAACCGGAGACGGCGTCATCCCGAGCCGTGCAGCCAACAATCAGGCCTTGCCGGGCTCCGAGACTTCCTTGACCACCTGCGCCGTGGCTTGGTCCTTGCCGGCCAAGGCCAGGTCGGCCAGGGCGGCGACGCCGGCCAGCTTGCCTTCGGCATCGACCACGATGACCCGGCGGATTTTCTCCGCCTCCATCACGCAGGTCGCATCGTACAGGCTGGTGGTCATCGACACGGTCTTGACCGGCGAGGTCATCGCGTCGCCGGCACCGCAGGTGGAAGGATCGATGCCGGCCGCCACGATGCGGGTGGCGATGTCGCGGTCGGTCACCGCACCCACCGGGCGGCCGGCTTCGTCGACGACCGGAATCATGCCGCAGTCGCTATCGATCATCATTTGCGCCACGTCCGGCAGCGGCGTGCCGGTCTGGCAGCAGGACGGATTGGCGGTCATCACGCTGGTGACGTCGGACATCGATGGACTCCATCAAGAAAACGGGAGGTCGAGCTTCCCCTGACCGGGGTCGGGATTGCGTGAATGCCCGTGGCCGCCGTTCAGGCGGCAGGGTCCGGCAGACAGGGCCCCGGGCGGATCGGATGCGATACCCTGAACGTTTCCGGATACGCAAAGGCCCTCTCGATGCCCCTACCTTCCCGCCGCCTGCTCGCCAACGCTCTGGCGCTGGCCATCACCGCGTCCTTGGCCGGTTGCGCGACCGCTCCCGCCTCCCAGGTCACTCCCGCCACGCCGAGCGCATCGATGCCCGCCACCGCCGACAATCCTTTATTCGCGCCCAGTCCGCTGCAGTGGGAGTACCCGCAGTTCGACAAGATCAAGATCGAGCACTTCGCCCCGGCCTTCGACCGCGGCATGCAGGAGGAGCGCGCGGAGTTCGAGGCTATCGCCAACAACCCGGCGCCCGCCACCTTCGAGAACACCATCGTTGCCATGGAGCGCACCGGGCAGACGCTCGGCCGCACCCTGACGGTGTTCAGCGGCATCAACGCCACCAACACCAATGATGCGATCCAGAAGCTGCAGGCCGAGTACGCGCCGAAGTTCTCCGCGCATCGCGACGCGATTTCGCTCAACCCCGCGCTGTTCGCCCGCATCAAGGCCGTGTACGAGGGGCGCGCCCAGGCGGGCCTGGACGCCGAAAGCCTGCTCCTGGTCGAGAAATACTACGAGGACTTCGTCCGCTCGGGCGCCAACCTGACGCCGGAGCAGAAGGAGCGCGTCAAGGCGATCAACAGCGAGATGGCCACGCTGACCACCCGCTTCAACCAGAACGTGCTGGCCGAGGTGAACGATTCGGCCATCGTCGTCGACAGCCGCGACGAGCTGGCCGGCCTGTCCGGCGAGCAGATCCAGGTGCTGGCCGACGCCGCCAGGGCCAAGGGCCAGGAAGGCAAGTACCGCATCGCCCTGCTCAACACCACCGGCCAGCCGCTGCTGGGCCAGCTGGAGAACCGCGCGCTGCGCGAGCGCATCATGAAGGCCTCGCTGGCGCGCGGCAGCCGCGGCAACCAGTGGGACAACCGCGAGATCGTCTCGCGCGTGGTCAAGCTGCGTGCCGAGCGCGCCGCGATCATGGGCTACCCGAACTACGCGGCGTTCGCCCTGGCCAACCAGACCGCCAAGACGCCCGAAGCCGTCAACGCGATGCTCTCGCAGCTGGCGCCCCCCGCCGTGGCCAATGCCCGCGCGGAAGGCGCCAGGCTGCAGGCGATGATCGATGCCGAGCAGAAGACCAAGGGTGAGCCGACCTTCAAGCTGCAGCCATGGGACTGGGACTTCTACACCGAAAAGGTGCGCAAGGCCGAGTACGACTTCGACGAAGGCGAACTCAAGCCCTACCTCGAGTTGAACAACGTCATCGAGAAGGGCGTGTTCAACTTCGTCGGCCAGTTCTACGGCGTGACCTTCAAGCCGCGCCCCGACCTGCCGGTCTACCACCCCGACGTCAAGGTCTACGAGGCCTTCAACGCCGACGGTTCGGAGCTGGCCCTGATCGTGGTTGACCCGTTCGCGCGTCCCTCCAAGCGCGGCGGCGCGTGGATGAGCTCGTACGTGGACCAGTCCAGGCTGCTCGGCAGGAAGCCGGTGGTCGCCTTCCACCTCAACGTCACCAAGCCCAGCGAGGGCAAGCCGGCGCTGATGACCTGGGACGACGTCAACACCGCCTTCCACGAGTTCGGCCACGTGTTGCACGGCATGTTCTCGGACGTGGAGTACCCGTACTTCAGCGGCACCAGCGTGCCGCGCGACTTCGTCGAGTTCCCCTCGCAGGTGCACGAAATGGGCGCGACCTGGCCGTCGGTGCTCTCGAGCTACGCCGTGCACTGGCAGACCGGCAAGCCGATCCCGAAGGCGCTGCTGGACAAGGTGCTGGCCGCTGACAAGTTCAACCAGGGCTTCGCCACCACCGAATACCTCGGTGCCGCACTGCTCGACCAGGCCTACCATCAGGTCCGCGCCGAGCAGCTGCCCGATGCCTCCGGCATCCTTGGCTACGAAGCCGCCGCGCTCGAGCGCGTGGGGGTGAACTACCCGGCGGTACCCCCGCGCTATCGCACCACCTACTTCGGCCACATCATGGGCGGCTATGCGGCGGGCTATTACGCCTACATCTGGTCGGAAGTGCTGGATGCGACCACCGTGGCGTGGATCAAGGAGCACGGCGGGCTGACCCGCGCCAACGGCGACCGCTTCCGCCAGACCCTGCTCTCGCAGGGCGGCAGCAAGGACGCCTTGCAGCTGTTCCGCGACTTCTCCGGCGAAGAGCCGCAGATCCGCTACCTGCTCGAGCGCCGCGGCCTGACCGCCAAGCCCGCCAAGCGCTGAGGACGACATCGCATCGGGGGCCGGTCTCGGGCCGCCCCCGATCCCCGGGCACCATCAGGTATCGGCGAAATACGCGCGATAGGGCTGCGCCACATAGGGCAGCAGGACGCTCGCCGGCACCTCGACCGTCTGGGTGCCATCGGAATAGGGGCCGACCTGGTACGGCGGGAACACGAAGCGCAACCCGTACCACTTCCCGTTTGCCGAGGGGATCGGCTCGAACTGGCTGAAATTCTCCGCGACCGGGCGCGTGCCCTCGTCGATCATCCCCATGGCGCTCTTGACGGCGGCGTCGCGCTGGCCGGCCTCGATGTCCTCCGCGCCCATGCGCTCCTCCAGCGACTTCCTCAATGCGCGGCGCGCGTAATCGGAAATGGCCTTCCAGCCGCCTTCGTTGTCGACCAGCTCGCTGGCCTGCAAAAGACGCCCGCTGGCCGGCAGGTAGGTGAAGCGGGCGACCAGCGGGATCCCGTGCGCGCCGCCGGTGTAGAGGCTGCCGTCGGCCGACACCACCACCACGTCGGGGCGCTTCAGCGTCTCCACGAAGTTGAGGCTGAGGTCGTAGGGCGAGTCGGAATCGGTGGTGGCCACCTGCTGGACCGCCTCCATCAATTCGCCGCGCGCACGGCCCGCGAAGTCGCTCAAGGCGTCCGCCAGGACGGGATAGTCGTTGGCGACGGCGGGATAGGTAATGCCGACCAGATAGCGCGGGGTGCGTTCGATGACGTCCTGCAGCGGGGCCGCTTTCGCGGGAACGACGTCGGCAGGCGCTTGTGGACCGGCGGGCATGGGCTCCGGCGCAGATTCGCGCTGGCAGGCCGACAGCATGATCAACGGGGCCAGCAGTAGGAAGGAACGGCGCATGGATCGGAACAGGGGAATTGCGGATGCGGGGATGGGAAGGATAAGCCGGGCTGCGTGACGCCGGGGTAATGGCGCGAGACATCCCATCCATGAAAGCGAAAACCCGGCCGGAGCCGGGTTTTCGGGGAACCGCGCGAGATTCAGAGCGGCTGGACTTCGTCGGCCTGCAGGCCCTTTTGGCCCTGCACGACCTTGAAGGTGACCGGCTGGCCTTCCTTCAGGGACTTGAAGCCGTTCCCGATGATCGAGCGGAAGTGCACGAACAGGTCGGCACCGCTCTCCGGGGTGATGAAGCCGTAGCCCTTGGCATCGTTGAACCACTTGACGGTACCGGTCTGACGATCGGACATTGTATTACTCCTTGAACAGGTTGGATTTACACGGCACGTGGCCGGACTGTCGAGCAAGGGGCAACACGCAAGCGATGAGCGACCACACGATCAACCGCATCAGATCACAATGTCCCGTGATCCCGCCTAAACAGTGACGGCACCATACACCAAAACCGCGTGCGATGGGTACAGTGCGCCCTTCACGCCTCCAGATCGGCGTAGTCGGGGTGCTTGGCGAACCAGGCGGCCGCATAGGAACAGGCCGGGATGACCTTGAGGCCCTCCTGCCGGGCGTGATCGACTGCCGCCCGGACCAGCTCCGCGGCGATGCCGCGACCGCCGATGGCGGACGGGACGATGGTATGGGTGATGGTCATGATGTCGCCCTCGCGCTGGTATTCGACATAGGCTTCATGCCCGTCGACTTCGGTGACGAAACGGTGGCGTTCGGAACGGTGGGCGATATCGGACATCGTGATTCTCCTGGCGTTGGCATCGGGAAACCCGGTTCGGGGAGACTACGGGAGCGACCACGGGGCAGGCGTGAACCACCGCCCCGCGGGACGGCTAGAGACCGATCTGGCCGAGAAAAGCCGGCCAGGCGCCGGGCTGGGTCGCGATGATGAAGATCGCGCCATACAGCGCACCGAACAGGTGCGCGCTGTGGTTGACGTTGTCGCCGCCCTGCCGGTCCATCCAGATCGAATAGCCAACGTACAGCGCGGCATAGGCGATCGCCGGGATGCCGAACGGGATCGGGAAGACGACGATCTTCGACCACGGCGAGAGCACGATGAAGGCGAACAGCACGGCGGACACCCCGCCGGACGCACCCAGGCTTCGGTAATGGGCGTCGCCCTTGTGATGGAGGTAGGTCGGCAGGATGGCGGCCACGATCGCCGACAGGTAGAACAACAGGAACGGCAGCGCCCCCGCCACCTGTTCCACCTGCTGCCCGAAGAAGAACAGCGTGATCATGTTGAACAGCAGGTGCGGCCAGTCCGCATGGATGAACCCGTGCGTGAGCAGCCGGTCGTACTGGCGGTAGCGGCTGATCGCCGGCGGCCAGAGGATCAGGCGATCCATCAGCCGGCGATTGTTGAACGCCTGCCACGACACCAGCGCCGTGACCGCAATGATGATGAAGGTCATCATGCCGCGACACCCGACACCCGATAGTTGTCCTGCATCGGGTATCGCCGCGCATACAAGGCGAAGGCCGCCGCGGCGATGAACGCGAAACCGGCGAAGAAGAACATCAGGAAGGCCGGCTCGCTGAGGCCGGTCCGCGCGATCATCGCCTTGAAGCCATCGTTCTGCACGCCCGCGTTGGTCAACAGCACCCACAGGCTGCCGAAGGTGCTGGTCAGGTACCAGAAGGCCATGATCACGCCCTTCATTGCGTGCGGCGCCTGGCTGTAGGCAAACTCGAGCGCGGTCGCCGACACCAGCACCTCGCCGAAGGTCAGCAACAGGTACGGCAGGCTCTGCCAGGCCAGCGAGACTTCCGCGCCGCCATCGATCCACAGTTGCAGCACGCCGGCGACGACCCAGGACACGCCGGAGATCGCGATGCCCCAGCCCATCCGGCGCAGCGCGGTGACCACGAAGCCCATCCTGCGCAGCAGTGGATACAGCACGATGTTGTTGAACGGGATCAGCAGCATGACCAGAAGCGGATTCAGCGCCTGCATCTGCGCCGGTTCCTTGATCAGCCAGCTCGGCCACCACCACTGGTCGTGCGGGATCATCATCGCGTTGCCCTGGATGATCCAGGTCGAGGCCTTCTGGTCGAACAGCGACCAGAACGGCGTCACCAGCGCGAACACGATCAGGATGCGCAGCACCGCGCGCACGCCGTCGACGGCCGCATCGGGATGCTTGCCGCGGGCGCGATCCAGCTGCAGCGACGCCCCCCAGCCACCGAACGCGATCATGATGCCAAGCGCCGAGCAGGCCATGATCACGAAGCCGAGTTTCTCCGGCCACCACGCCGGTGCGGCGCCGACGAGATCCAGCACGCCGATCACGAGGAAGGCTGCCGCCACCAGCATCGCGACCCGCGCCATCAGGGTGCCCCAGTTGCCCTCGCCCGCCTGCTTCTCGCGCAGCGCCGTCTTGACCACGTTGAGGAAGGAATCCGGGTCCGGCCCGGAAGGCGGGACATTGACGTACTGCTTGCGCCCCATCCAGAAGACGAGGGTGGCGATGAACATCAGGATGCCCGGCACGCCGAACGCCACCGCAGGCCCGTAGTGGCGCAGCAGCAGCGGCGCGAACAGCGATGCGAAGAACGAGCCGAAGTTGATGATCCAGTAGAACGCGTCGAACACGATCTTGGCGAGGTGCTTGTTGGTCTGGTCGAACTGGTCGCCGCAGAAAGAGACCACCAGCGGCTTGATGCCGCCAGAGCCGAGCGCGATCAGGAACAGGCCCGTGTAGAACCCGGTGCGATTGCCCTCGAACATCGCAAGGCAGGCATGGCCTGCACAGTAGATCAGCGAGAACCACAGCACGGTGTTGTACTTGCCGAAGTAGCGATCGGACAGCCAGCCGCCCAACAGCGGGAAGAAATACACGCCGATCACGAAGGTGTGGAAGACCTCCTTCGCCATCGCCTCGCGCTCGGCGCCGGCCGGCAGGTAGCCCAGCAGGATCGAGCTGATCAGGAACGGCACCAGGATGTTGCGCATCCCGTAGAAGCTGAAGCGTTCGCAAGCCTCGTTGCCGATGATGAAGGGAATCTGCCGCGGCATGCGTGCGGTGGCATCGGGGACTTGCGGGGTCGCGTTCATTCGGCGGCTCCTTGGATGGCGGGTCGATGGATCAAAGTGACGTGGGGCAAGCGGCTCAACGCCACGCCTCCAGCCCTTCGCGGGCATATAGCTCGGCGAAGGCCGGACGCGCCTTCATCAGCCGGGCCAGTTCGGCCAGGCGCGGCCAGCTGTCGCCGGGTGCAGGCATGTCGCGGGACCAGCGCAGCAGCATCGTCAGGTAGAGGTCGGCGGCGGAAGGCGCATCGCCCAGCAGATAGGGGCCACGCTTGGCCAATTGGTCGTCCAGCCGCTGCCAGACGGCCTCGATGCGTGGCCGGGTATGCGCCAGTACCGCATCGCGATGCACATCGCCGGCGGGCTCGCCCGGATACCACCACAGGCGGAACAGCGGCTGCACCGCGTTGGCGAGATGGAACATCCATTGCACGTAGTCGGCGCGATCCGGGGCGTCGATGGCCGGGGCGAAGCGACGCTGCGGATCGGCATCGGCCAGCGTCATCAGCAAAGCGGCCGTTTCGAAACGCGGCACGCCATCCATGACCAGCGTCGGCACCACGCCATTCGGGTTCAGGGCCAGGTATTCGGGCGATTTCTGCCGACCGGACTTCGTGTCGACCAGGTCCAGCCGATGCGGCCGATCCAGCTCGATCAGCAGCCAGTGCACCGCCATGCTGGCCGCGCCGGGCGAGTAATAAAGCGTGTCCGGGGTCATTTGCATGGGCGACATGATGGCATGACCTCCGGCCCACCACGCCGCCACGCCGGCGCGTTTAACATCGGGCTTCGTCTTCCGAGGTGCCCGTCATGACGCGTTTCGCCCGCTCCGCTTCGCTCGCCATTGCGCTGGGTGCCATCCTCTCGCCTGTCCAGCAGGCGTCCGCCACATCCCCTGCCCGTCCGGCGTTGACCACCCTGGCCGAGCGTAGCGGCTTCCACAAGACCGGGCGCTACGACGAAGTGATCGCCCTGTGCGATGAGTTCGCCAAGGCCTACCCGCGCTCAGTGCGCTGTCTCGATTTCGGCACAACACCCGAGCGCCGGCCGATGAAGGCGATGATCGTTTCGACTTCCGGTGCGCTGACTGCGGCAGATGCCCGCGCCAAGAAGCTGCCGACAGTGCTGGTGCAAGGCGGCATCCATGCAGGCGAGATCGACGGCAAGGACGCGGTGTTCTGGCTGCTGCGCGAGATGCTGGCCGGCAAGACCGCACCCGGTGTGCTGAACGGACAGGTGCTGGTGTTCGTCCCGGTGTTCAACGTGGATGGCCACGAGAACTTCCGCGCCTGGAACCGCCCCAACCAGCGCGGTCCTGAAGAAATGGGCTTCCGCGCCACGGCGCAGCGCTACAACCTCAACCGCGACTACGTGAAGGCCGACAGCCCCGAAATGCAAGCGATGTTGAAGCTGGTGGACGAGTGGGACCCCCTGGTGGCGATGGACCTGCACGTGACCGACGGCGCGAAATTCCAGCACGACATCTCGATTACCGCCGAGCCGGTGAACTCCGGCGACGCCGGGCTGCAGAAAGTCGGCCGTACTCTGCGCGACGGCATCATCGGGAAACTGACGGCCCAAGGCTCGAAGCCGGTCGCGTTCTATCCGAGCTTCGTCAGGGACGACGACCCGGCTTCCGGTTTCGCCGAGGGCGTGTCCACGCCGCGCTTCTCGCACGGCTATTTCGTGCTGCGCAACCGCATCGGCATCCTGGTCGAGACCCACAGCTGGCGCACCTATCCCGAGCGCGTGCGCGCCACCCGCAACACCGTGCTTGATTTGCTGGAGCTGGTGGCCGCCGATGGCAAGCAATGGCAGGCCGAGGCCAAGGCATCGGATGCACGTGCCAGCCGACTGGGCGGCCAATCCGTGCCGCTGGCGTGGAAAGTGCTGGACGATGCCCGCACCATCGATTTCCAGGGCTATGCCTACACCCGCACGCCGTCGACGATCTCCGGCGCGCTGATGACGCGTTACGACGAATCCACGCCGCAGGTCTGGAAGATCCCGTTGCGCGACAAGGTGGCGCCGGCGCTGGAGGTGAAGGCACCGCTCGCCGGGTACCTCGTGCCCGTCGCATGGGCGCCGTACGTCGAACCCAAGCTCAGGACGCATGGCATCGAATACCACGTGATCGGCCATGCCCTGGACGCTGTCGCAGCGGAGACCTTCCGCGCACGCGAGGCGAAGTTCTCGCCCATGTCGGTGGAAGGCCATCAGCGCGTCACGCTCGACGGCGGCTGGCAGGCCGGGACGCGCAAGCTGATGGCCGGCGCGTTGTTCGTGCCCATTGCCCAGCCCAAGGCGCGGCTGGTGATGAACCTGCTGGAGCCGCAGGCGCCCGATGCCATTGCCGCCTGGGGCGAGATGAACAATGCCTTCGAGCAGAAGGAGTACATGGAGGATTACGTCGCCGAAGAACAGGCCCAAAAGATGCTGGCCGATGACCCGGCGCTCAAGGCGGCGTTCGACAAGCGCCTGCTTGAGGATGAGGACTTCGCCAAGTCGCCTTCGCAGCGACTGGATTTCTTCTACCGCCGCCATCCCGCCTACGATCGCGACTACCTGCGTTACCCGGTGCTGCGTGTGGATGTCGCGCCGGAGTGATTGTGGCCGTCGCAGCTCTGCCCGGACTCAGCAGTTTTCGTACTTCCAGTTCCGATGCCTGCCCTCGCCCAGCCACTCGATGGCCTGGGCGATGCGGCGGGCGCGGGTGTCCCCGCGCTTGGCTTCGATGATCCACTCGATGTATTCGCGGCGATGGCTGGGCGGGAATGCATCGAAATGCGCCAGTGCCTTGGGCGTGCCGGCCAGCGCCAATGCCAGGTCGTCGGGCACCGGCAATGCCGGTTTCGCTCTTTTCACCGCCTTGGGCTTGACCTGTACGTCGCCGGCCTGGGCCGCGTCGATGAGCGCCATCGCCTTGCGGATGTCCGCCTTGAGCGTGGTCGCCTTCGGCAGGTCGGCAGGGGTGAGCATCTTGCCGTAGCTGCCCATGCCCACGCGCCCAGCATCGCCGCCCATGACCGCCGCGTGCTGCCAGTAACCGAACGACATGTGCTGCTTGAACGCCGCCATCCCGCACAGGATCTTGCCGCGGTAGAGGAAGCTCGGCGCACGCCACTTCAGCGCCTCCTCCACGTCCGGGCAGTGGCGATGCACGGCATCGCGCAAGGTTTCCAGCATCGGCTGGAACGCCGGATCGGCGCGCGCGATGTAGGCATCGATGCCGGCATCGCGCCGACGGGCACCCTGCTTCGCCATCCTCTGCCTCCCGTCGCCGACCAAGTCCTGCGCCACAGACTGCCCTAGACTTGGGCCATGCGCAAAAACCCCTGGCTTATCCCGCTGTTGCTGATCGCCGGCCTCGCCTGGTTCTGGTGGTCATCGCGCGAGGCGCCCTCGTCCGCGCCCCCGCGCCCCGATGCGACCGAACCCGCCATCGAGCGCACGCGCCCGGTCGCGCCGCCCGGCGGCAGCCCCGAAACCAGCATCGACCTGCCGTCCGAGGCCCACGACACCATCGCCCTGATCCAGCGCGGCGGACCGTTCCCGCATCGGCAGGACGGCGGCACCTTCGGCAACCGCGAACGCCGCCTGCCGCAGAAGCCGCGCGGCTGGTATCGCGAATACACCGTCGACACGCCCGGCCTCGGTCACCGAGGCGCACGCCGCATCGTCACCGGCGGTCGACCGCCGAGCGAGTGGTACTACACCGACGATCATTACGACAGTTTCCGCCGTTTCGAGGTGCGCCCATGAGCGAAGCCGATTCGCACCCGCTGGACCTGCGCAATGCCCGCCAGGCCGGCGTCTATCGGGTGATGTGCGCCGATGTCGCGCCGCTGCAGGCCATCGCCCGCGAGGAGGAGGTCGCCGTATACGAAATCGACCTGACCGGTGCCGACGGCAAGCGCGAGCTGATCGAACGCATCCACCTTGCACTGGAGTTTCCGGCCGACTGGGGCCGCAACTGGGATGCGCTGGCCGATGGGCTCAACGACCTGTCCTGGCTGGGCGACGCCACCCCGTGCCTGCTGGTCTGGCGCGGCATCGACGACCTGCACGCCGACGCACCGGAGCTGGAATCGACACTCATCGGCATCCTCGAGGATGCCAGCGCGAACTGGGCCGAGGACGACATCGCGTTCTGGTCGCTGATCTGTCTGGCTCGAATCCCGCCAGCGGAACTCGACGACGACGCGGACGCCTTCCGCCACTGACCGTGCGTGCCAAGCGACCGGCACGCGTCCGGTCCGTGGATCAGCGCTGCCGCACGCTGGTCTCCACCACGATGCGCTGGGCAAGGAATTCGTTGCCGTTCGTCATCCGCCCCTCGATCCGAATCACGTCGCCGCGTTCAAGCTGGTCGGCGCGATAACGCATGCCGCGATACTCGACGAACGTGTTGTCGTCGTAACGCACGCGCTGGTTGCCGCCGCTGTAGCCGCCCTGCGTGTAGTGGATCAACCGATTGCGCATGTCGACGTAGGTCACCGAGCCGGTGATGGCGGTCGCATAGGGCTGCGTTCCGCCGTAGCCGCCGCGCACGTCCTGCAGCACTTCGATGTTCTGCGCCCACCAGCGCCCGTTCGATTGCGCGGCCTGCACGCGGATGCGATCGCCGTTCTCCAGGCCGCTCGGCGAGAGTTGCTGGCCGTTGTAGTGCAGCACGGTGTTGCGGTCGTAATTGATCTCGACGCGATTGCCGTAGCCACTATCCTCGCGCAGGATGAAACGCGCGTTGCCGTGGTCGACGCCATCGACGCTCCCGGTGATCGACTGGCCATACCCGCCTTGCGGATAGCCTTGCCCCGGATAGGGATAGGACTGGCCGCCGGGAGAGCTGCTCCCGGGATACCCGCCCAGGCCACCCATGCCCATGCAGCCCGACAGGCCCAGCGACGCGGCCAGCGCGACGGCACCGATCATCCAGCGATGCAAACGAATCATGGCAAGGTCCCGGATTGGATGCCCTCATCAAGCCACCGCAGGGGTGAAGGCCGGGTCAGCGCAAGACAGGCCGATGCCCACCGTTCAGGCAGCATCGGCTCAGGACTGGTCAAGCTCCTGCCAACGCGCGTAGGCGCCATCGAGCGCGGCCTGGACATCGGCCAACGCGGCATTGTCCGCCTGCACCTCGAAGGCATCACGCTGGAAGTAACCCGGATCGTTCATTCGCGCGCTGCGCTCGGCGATCTCCGCCTCCATCGCCTCGATCCGCTCCGGCAGCGCCTCCAGCTCGCGGGTTTCCTTGTAGCCCAGCTTCTTCCTTGCCGGCGCGACAGGCGGCATGGGCGATGTGGCTTGTGGCGGCGGCGCGGGCCTGACCGGCGTTGCCGCGCGTTCCGGTGCGGGCGCTGGACGCTGCCGCAGCCAGTCGCTGTAACCGCCCACGTATTCGCCGATGCGGCCTTCACCCTCCATCACCAGCGTGGAGGTCACCACGTTGTCGAGGAAGTCGCGGTCATGGCTGACCAGCAGCAGGGTGCCGGGATAGTCGGCCAGCAATTCCTCCAGCAACTCCAGCGTCTCCACGTCCAGATCGTTGGTCGGCTCGTCCATCACCAGCAGGTTGGACGACTGCGCGAAGAGTTTGGCCAGCAGCAGGCGGTTGCGCTCGCCACCGGATAGCCGGGTGATCGGCGCACGCGCGCGCTCGGGGGTAAACAGGAAATCCTGCAGATAGCCCAGCACGTGCTTCTTGCTGCCGCCGATCTCCACCGTATCGCTGCCTTCGGCGACGTTCTCCATCGCGTTCCAGTCCTCGCGCAGGGTGGCGCGATACTGGTCGAAATAGGCCACCTGCAGCTGCGTGCCTTGCCTCACCTCGCCGGCATCGGGCTGCAGCTCGCCCAGCAGCAGCTTCAGCAGCGTGGTCTTGCCGCTGCCGTTCGGCCCGATCAGGCCGATACGGTCGCCACGCAGGACGGCGGTGTCGAAGTCGCGCACCAGTCGTTTCTCGCCATGGCTGAAGGACACGGCCCTGGCCTCGACCACCTTCTTGCCCGAGGACTGCCCTTCGGCGATGTCCATGCGCACCTTGCCGATCTGGTCACGGCGCGCGGCGCGTTCATTGCGCATCGCCTTCAGCCGGCGCACACGGCCCTCGTCACGGGTGCGGCGGGCCTTGATGCCCTGGCGGATCCAGACTTCCTCCTGCGCCAACAGCTTGTCGAAGCGCGCGTTTTCCTGCGCCTCGGCGTTCAGGCGTTCCTCCTTGCGGCGCAGGTAGTTGTCCCAATCGCCCGGCCAGCTGGTCACGCGGCCACGGTCGATCTCGACGATGCGCGTCGCCAGCGCGCGCAGGAAGCGGCGGTCGTGGGTGACGAACACCAGCGCCCCGCTCCACTGCCTGAGAAACCCTTCCAGCCAGTCGATGGCGGCGATGTCGAGGTGGTTGGTCGGCTCGTCCAGCAGCAGCAGGTCGGGTTCGGCCACCAGCGCACGCGCCAGCAGCACGCGGCGCTTCATGCCGCCGGACAGGCGGGCGAAATCCGCATCGCCATCCAGTTCGAGGCGCTGCAAGGTTTCCTCCACGCGCCGATCCAGCGACCAGCCCTGCGCGGCCTCGATCTGCGCCTGCACCCTGGCCAGTGCATCGGTGTCGATGTCGGCTTCATGGATGAGGTGGTGGTAACGCGCCAAGAGCGCGCCGGCATCTCCCAGGCCTTGCGCGACGACATCGAACACGCTGCCGTGCGCATCCTGCGGGACTTCCTGCTCCAGCCGCGCGAAGCGACGGCCGGACTCGACGCGGATGTCGCCATCGTCCGGCTTCAATTCGCCGGCCAGGAGTTTCAGCAGCGTGGACTTGCCGGCACCGTTGCGGCCGATGAGCGCGATGCGCTCGCCCGGCTCGATGGCGAGGTCGACCTTGTCCAGCAGTAGCGGGCCGCCGACGCTGAAATCGACGGCGCTGAAAGTGATCAGGGGCATCCCTTCATTCTACCGGGCGGCGCGACCCGCTCAGGAACTGCAGGACAGCATCGAGCAACCGGCTTTTCCGCGCGCCCAATCCGGCCGCTTGCCGGCGAAATGCTCACGTCCCGGCTGGTCGTCATACGGATGTCGCATCACCTCCAGCAGTTCGTGGATGCCGGTTTCATCGCCCGCCTCGGCACGCTCGATCGCCTGCTGGGCCAGCCAGTTGCGCAGGACGTACTTCGGGTTCGCCAGGCGCATCGTCTCGCGCCGGGCCACGCCATCGAAGGCATCATCCCCGGCCACGCGCTCGACGTAGCGCGCCAGCCATGCGGACAGCGCATCGGCATGGGCATCGCGTTTGGACGCGTCGTAGAAGGCATCGGCGAATGCCTCCGGCGTCAACGCATCGGCGTCGTGTTCGCCGAGCGTGCGGAAGAAGATCGTCATGTCGACTTCGGCCGACTGCATCCAGCCCTGCAACTCGCGCATCAACACAAGCGCCTCGTCGTCGCACCCGGACAGGCCCAGCTTGCGGGCGATGTTTTCGCGATCGGCACGCGCGAACTCGCGGCCATAGGCTTCCAGGCCCGCCTGCAAGGGTGCGATGTCCTTGAACAACGGCGACAGTGCGGCGGCCAGCTGCTGCAGGTTCCACAGCGCGATGCGCGGCTGCCAGCCGAAACGATAGCGACGGCCCTGCGCATCGGTGGTGTTGGGCGTGAAATCGGGATCGTAGTCGTCGACCCAGCCATACGGGCCGTAGTCGATGGTGAGCCCGAGTGCGCTCATGTTGTCGGTGTTCATCACGCCGTGCACGAACCCCACGCGCATCCACTCGGCCATCAGGCGCGCGGTGCGTTCGGCGATCTCGCGGAACCAGGCGGCATGGAGCGCTTCGCCCCCGCCCCGCAGCCGCGGGTAATCGTGCTTCACCGAATAATCCACCAGTTGGCGCAGCAGGCCGACATCGCCGCGCGAGGCCGGCAGCTCGAAATGCCCGAAGCGCATGAACGAAGGCGCGGCCCGACACACGATCGCACCCGGCTCGGCCCCTGGGCGGCCGTCGTAGAACATGTCGCGCACGACGGCTTCGCCGGTCGAAACCAGCGACAGCGCACGCGTGGTGGGGATGCCGAGGTGATGCATCGCCTCGCTGCAGAGGAATTCACGGATCGACGATCGCAATACCGCGCGACCGTCGGCGCGGCGCGAGTACGGGGTTGGCCCCGCGCCCTTGAGCTGCAACTCCCAGTGCCGGCCATCCGGGGCCACCGCCTCGCCCAGGGTGATCGCGCGGCCATCGCCCAGCTGGCCCGCCCAACTGCCGAATTGATGTCCGCCGTAATTGCTGGCATGCGGCTGCATGCCCGGCAACAGCGCATTCCCGCCGAATACCTGCGCGAACTCCAGGCTGGCCGCATCGGCCTTCGTCAGGCCCAGTGCTTCCAGCATCTCATCGGACACCGCGATCACGCGCGGGGCGGCCACCGGCGTCGGTTCGATTGCCGACCACACGGCCCCCTCGACCTGGCGGATGCGGTTGCCCGGCTCTGGGTCCTTCGGCAGGGCAGCCGGGAGGCGGTTGTCGAAGCGCAATTCCATCGACCACAGATGCGGCCGGGCGACCGCTAACTCAAGCGCGGGCGTAGAATGACCGCCCACGATCCACGATGCGCCATGCGCAGGAGACCCGCCATGAGCGCCGAAACCCCCAGCACCCCAGCTCCGCCCGGCTTCACCGACCTCGGCCTGCCCGAGTTCCTGCTGAAAGCCTTGTCCGAAGTCGGTTACGAAACCCCTTCGCCGATTCAGGCCGCCACCATCCCGCCGCTGCTGGAAGGACGCGACGTGCTGGGCCAGGCGCAGACCGGCACCGGCAAGACCGCTGCGTTCGCATTGCCGATTCTCGCCCAGGTCGATCCCAGGCTGGCCGCGCCGCAGGCGCTGGTGCTGGCCCCGACGCGCGAGCTGGCGATCCAGGTCAGCGAGGCCTTCCAGAAATACGCCCACCACATCCCCGGTTTCCACGTGCTGCCGATCTACGGCGGACAGAGCTACACCCCGCAGTTGCAGGCCCTGCGCCGCGGCGTGCAGGTCGTGGTGGGCACGCCCGGTCGCGTCATCGACCACCTCACCCGCGGTTCGCTGGACCTCTCGAAGCTGCGCACGCTGGTGCTGGACGAGGCCGACGAAATGCTGCGCATGGGCTTCGTGGACGATGTCGAGGCAGTGGTGCAGAAATGCCCACCGGATCGGCGCATCGCGCTGTTCTCGGCCACCATGCCGCCGCCAATCAAGCGCATCGCCCAGACCTACCTGCGCGATCCGGTCGAGGTCGCGATCAAGTCCACCACGACGACCGGCGACAACATCCGCCAGCGCTACTGGCTGGTGAGCGGCCTGCACAAGCTGGACGCGATCACCCGCATCCTCGAGGCCGAGCCGTTCGAGGCGATGATCGTGTTCGCGCGCACCAAGCTCGGCACCGAGGAACTGGCCGAGAAGCTCAGTGCGCGCGGCATCGCCGCCGCCGCGATCAACGGCGACATGGACCAGAAGTCGCGCGAGCGCACCATCCAGCGCCTCAAGGACGGCCAGCTGGACGTGCTGGTCGCCACCGACGTCGCCGCACGCGGGCTGGACGTGGAGCGCATCACCCATGTGCTGAACTACGACATCCCCTACGACACCGAAAGCTATGTGCACCGCATCGGCCGCACCGGTCGCGCCGGCCGCAAGGGGGAGGCGATCCTCTTCGTCACCCCGCGCGAGCGCGGCATGTTGCGGGCGATCGAGCGCGCGACGCGCCAGCCGATCGAGCCGATGCAACTGCCGAGCGCGCAGGACGTCAACGAGCAACGCGTCGGCCGCTTCCGCGATCGCATCAATTCGGCGCTCGATGGCAGCGACGTGGAGATGTTCCGCGGCCTGCTGGAAGATTTCGAACGCGAACGCAACGTGCCGATGGTGGAGATCGCCGCCGCACTGGCGCAACTGGTGCAGGGCGATGCGCCGATGTTCCTGCCCAACGATCCGCCGCCCCCGCCGCCGCGCGAGCGCCGCGAGAAGCCCGCGCGCAACGACGACTACGCGCCACGCGCCCAGGATGGCGAACGTGCCCCACGTCCGCCCCGCCCCGCGCACGACGGCCCGGACGTCGGCATGCAGACCTACCGCATCGAGGTCGGCCACGAGCATCGCGTCAAGCCCGGCAACATCGTCGGCGCCATCGCCAACGAGGCGGAGCTGGAAGCGCGCTACATCGGCCGCGTCGACATCCGCGACGACTACACCCTGGTCGATTTGCCGGAAGGCATGCCGCCGGAGCTGCTGCAGTTCCTGGGCAATGTGCGCGTGGCCGGTCGCCCTATCCGCATGAAGCTGGCGACGGATGACGACCTCAACCAACCCTCGCATCGCCCGAAGTTCGGCCACAAGCCGCGCTTCGGCGAGGAGGGCGGTGATCGTCCGCGCAAGCCCGGTGGCTTCAAGCCGGGCGGGAGCAAACCCGGTGGCTTCAACAAGCGTCCGGGCGGCTTCAACAAGGGCGGTCCGAAGAAGCCGCGCGATCCGCGCTAAGCCCCCATGTCGCGATTGTTGGTTTTCCAGCATGTCGCCGCCGAGCCACTGGGCACGCTGGATGCGTTGATTCGCCAGCGCGGCCACCGGATGCGCTTCGTCAACTTCGAGCGCAAGCCGGATGTCGTGCCCGCCACCGATCGCTATCGCGGGCTGATCGTGCTCGGCGGGCCGATGAACGTGGAGGATCATGCGGATCGCCGGCATCTCGTGACGGAAATGCACGCGATCGAATCGATGCTGGCGCAGGGAAAGCCGGTGCTCGGCATCTGCCTCGGTGCGCAATTGCTCGCGCACGTGCTGGGCGCACCCGTGGTCCGGCACGAGACGCCGGAGATTGGCTGGCACCCGCTCTCGCTGACCGATGCCGGCCGCGCGGACCCCGTGCTGTCGCATCACGTCGATGGTGCGCCGGTGTTCCAGTGGCATCGCTATCGTTTCGCCGTGCCCGCAGGCGCGTCGCATCTGGCCCAATCGCCACTGTGCGGGCCGCAGGCGTTCCGCCATGGCGACAACGCGTATGGCTTCCAGTTCCACATGGAGGTCGACCAACCGTTGATCGCGCGCTGGCTGTCCAATCGCGCGTATCTGCATGAGCTGGCGGAACACGGCCATCCGGTGGATGCGGACCAGGTGATGACTGATACCCAGACTCATCTGAGCCCCATGCGAACCCGGGCCGAGGCGGTGTTCAACGCTTTCCTCGATCTCGTGGGCCGGCCCGAGCGTCGCTACACCTTGCCCTCGCGGGAGTGGGTGTGAACGATTGCGATGTCCTGGTCATCGGCGGCGGCGCGGCCGGCCTCATGTGCGCGCTCACCGCGGGCCAGCGCGGCCGGCGCGTGGCCGTGATCGAACACGCCGAGCGCTGCGGCAAGAAGATCCTGATGTCGGGCGGCGGACGCTGCAATTTCACCAACACCAGCGTGACGCCCGCGCAATATCTCTCGGCCAACCCGCACTTCTGCAAATCGGCGCTGGCGCGCTACACGCCCGCCGATTTCATCGGCATGGTCGATCGCCACGGCATCGCCTGGCACGAGAAGGAACTCGGGCAACTGTTCTGCGATGAATCATCCAAGCAGATCGTGCGCATGTTGCTGGACGAGTGCGAATGGGCCGGCGTGCGCATCGAAACCGGCTGCGGCGTGGAATCGATGGACCATACCGATGGCGGCTTCGTCGCTCGCACCTCGCGCGGTGCGTTCAAGGCTTCGTCGCTGGTCGTCGCCAGCGGCGGACTGTCCATCCCGCGCATGGGCGCAACCGGATTCGGCTATCAGCTTGCGCGGCAATTCGGCCATGAAGTGCTGCCCACGCGCGCCGGCCTGGTGCCGCTGACCTTGTCCGGCACGCATCTGGAGCGCCTTGAAGGCCTCAGCGGCCTGTCGCTCCCCATCGAGGCACGATGCGGCAAGCAGTCCTTCAGCAACGCGATGCTGATCACCCATCGCGGCCTCAGCGGCCCGGCCATCCTGCAGATCAGCTCGTACTGGCGCGAGGGCGATGCACTCGCCATCGGCCTCTTGCCGGGGACAGACATCCCCGCCCTGCTCTCGCGCTGGCAAGCCGAACGTCGCGATGCCCAACTGCAGACATTGCTGGGCGAGGTGTTGCCCAAGCGCTTCGCCCAACGCCTCACCGAGCATTGGTTGCCCAATCGCCCGATGCGGCAATTCAACGCCCGCGAACTCGATGACATCGCACGCACGCTTTCGACATGGCCGATCACCACCAGCGGCACCGAAGGCTATCGCACGGCCGAAGTCACGCTCGGCGGCGTAGACACCGACGGCCTGTCATCGGCCACGATGATGTCCAAGCATGTGCCCGGCCTGTATTTCATCGGCGAAGTGGTCGACGTGACCGGCTGGCTCGGCGGTTACAATTTCCAGTGGGCCTGGGCCTCGGGACGCGCGGCGGGCATGGCGGCCTAGGCGAACGGCCAGGGCCAACCGAACACCTGCGCGAAGAAGTAATAGGCGATGCCGGCGAGGGCCGCCCACAGCGCCAACTTCAGCACCCAGCCGACGACCTTGATCGCCAGCCAGCCCACCACGATCGCGGCGACCAGCAACCACCATTCGTTCATGCGCGCGGCACCGGCGCGTCGCGCAGAGGCCTGAGCGCGGGGTCCAGCGCGACGCGTTCGTCGAAGACGAAACAGCCACCGTCGTAGCCTTCGCCGCCGACTTCCTCGAAATATCGCAGGATGCCGCCCTCCAGCTGCAACACGTTGTCCAGGCCAATGGCGTGCATCCACGGCGCGGCCTTCTCGCAGCGGATGCCGCCGGTGCAGAAGCTGACGACCGTGGCATCGCGCAATTCATCGCGGATCGCCTCGACCGCTTCGGGCAGGTCGTTGAAGTTGTCGATAGGCAGGGTGCGCGCATCCTTGAACGTGCCGTAGCCGATCTCCTCGCGGTTGCGCGTGTCGAGCAGCACCAGCTGCTTGCCGGCATCGTCATGGCCCTGCGCAATCCAGCGACGCAACCTCGTCGCCTCCACGCTCGGTGCGCGCGACTCGCCGACGCCGGCCGGACGCCCGGCGAAGGGCACGATCTCGCGCTTTTCCTTCACCTTGAGGCGCGCGAAAGGCACGTGCGCGCTCCAGCTTTCCTTCGCAAGGATGCCGGCGAAACGCGCATCCTGACGCAACCAGTCGAGGAAGCCGCGCACATCGGCCTCGCCCCCGGCCAGGAACAGGTTGATGCCCTCGCCCGCCACCAGCACGCTGCCGAGCAGGTCCAACGCTTCGGCGCGATGGCGCACGGCATCGGTCAATGCGGGCACGTCAGCCACATCGGCAAAATGATAGGCGGCGATATTGAGCTTCATGCCGCCATTTTACCCGCGACTCAGGGCTTGCCCCAGAACGCGAACCCGACCGCGGCGACGAGGCAGGCGTAGGCAGCCAGCGTGTTCCACTTGAGCGACTCGCCGAACATCCACCACGCCACCCCGGTGAACACCACCAAGGTGATGCACTCCTGCAGGATCTTCATCTGGGTCACGCTCATCACCCCGCTGCCGACGCGGTTGGCCGGCACCATGAAGCAGTACTCGAACAGGGCCAACCCCCAGCTCGCGACGATCGCCAGCCACAACGGGCTGCCCTTGAACTTGAGGTGGCCGTACCAGGCCAGGTTCATGAAGACGTTGGAGATGGTCAGCAGCGCGAGGAACTGCAGGGTGGCGGCATTGGGCATCGTGGCGGCCGGCAGGGACGGTGGCGCATGCTAGCGCGGCGTGGACACCGTCGCCGCCGGCGAGCGGCCGGCGCTGCCGCGGGTCTTTTCCAGCAGCAGGTCGATCAACAACACGAACAGCAACAGGCAGCCCGCCGCCACGGCGAGATAGACGGCATTGCGCCGGCGCGCACGCCGGCGTATCTCGCCGGCATCGAGCCAGCTGGCAGGACGCCATCCGGCGGTGCCCGGAAGCGGCGGCGCAGCCTTGGATCCGTCCCGGTCACGATGCTTCCCGCTCATGTTGATGAATCCCCTGCGGATGGATCGGCCATCGAGCATGGCATGCTGCGTTGAATCGCGCGTGCGGGTATCGGATGATGCTTGGTCGCCCCAATCGCAGGCCCGAATGAACCTTTGGCGTTTCCAATGGCTGCTGTACGCCTTCGTGGCGCTGCTGGTGGCCGGCCCGTACCTGCTGCTCAGGGAGTCCGGCCAGCGGATCCAGCAGGCGGACACGATGCTGGCGCACATCAGCCACGTCGAGGCCACCGCCAGCCGGCTGCTGTTCGAGGTCCGCGACCTGGAATCCTCCGCCGGCATGCTGGTCGCCGGCATCGACGTGCCGAACATCCGCCGCAGGATTGCCGAGAGCCAACAGGCGATCCCACAGCTGCTCGACACCCTCATCGAACTCACCCACGACAATCCCGAGCAACAAGTCCGCGTCGGCGAACTGAAGACCCGCATCGAGCAGCGCGTGGAACTGACCGGCCGCATCATCGACGTCACGGACCCCGTGGAACGCAAGCGGTTGCTGCAATTGATGGTCGACGAATTCCCGATGCGCAACGCCGCCATGGGCGTACTGAAGGAAGAGCGCCTCCTGCTCGAGCGCCAGACCCGCGAAGCCGCGGCGTTGCGCCGGCATGGGCACTGGATATCGGTTTCCGCGGTGTTCGGGCAGATCGCGTTGCTCTGCCTCCTGCTGTGGATCACGCTGCGCCAGCAGCGCCGGCGCGCGGTGGCCGAACAGGATGCCAACGCCGCCAACGCCCGCGCGCTGGCCGTGATGCAATCCATCCGCGATCCGATCGCGCTCATCGACAGCCAGAAGAAGGTGGTCATGCACAACACCGCCTTCGACGAGATGTACGGCGGCAGCGGTGAAAGCGGGGAAATCGACGGCCTGCACCTCAGCCGGATCGGCAACGGCGCCTGGACCCACCGCGAGACGCTGCAACGGCTCCGCGACGTGGTCAGCCGCGGCCGCGAACTCTGGGATTTCGAGGTCAGGCAGACCACGGCCGACGGAGTCGACCGCACGATGCTGCTCAACGCCCGCCGCATCAACCTGCCCGACCGCGTGGACGAAGTCGCACTGCTCACGCTCAGCGACATCAGCCACCAGAAGGCCGCGGAAGAGGAGATCTCCGGGCTGAACCGCCAGCTCGAGGGCAAGATCGAGCAGGTCTCGGACGTCAACCGCGAACTGGAAGCCTTCAGCTACTCGGTATCGCACGACCTGCGCGCGCCGTTGCGCCACATCTCCGGCTTCGCCGAGAAGCTGCAGCGCCACCTGGGCGACGGTGCCGACGAAAAAGCGCTGCGCTACATCGACACCATCGACGCATCGGCCCGGCGCATGGCCGCCCTGATCGACGATCTGCTGGTCTATTCCCGCCTCGGCCGCAGCGCGCTGCGCCTGCAGCCGGTCGACATGCAATCGATGGTGTCCGAGATCCGCGCCATGCTGGACGCCACCGCCGATGGCGAATCGCCGGAGCGCCGCATCGAATGGAGGATCGCCCCCCTGCCTGTGGTGCTCGGCGACGAAAACATGCTGCGCCAAGTCTGGACCAACCTGCTCGGCAACGCCGTCAAGTACACCGGCACGCGGGATGTCGCCCGGATCGATATCGACTACCGGCCCGGGGATGAAGGGCAGCACGAGTTCATCGTCGCCGACAACGGCGTCGGCTTCGACATGGCGTATTCGGGCAAGCTCTTCGGCGTGTTCCAGCGCCTGCACAAGGCCAGCGAATTCGCCGGGACCGGCATCGGCCTGGCCAACGTGAAGCGCGTGCTGACGCGCCACGGCGGCGACATCCAGGCCGAAGCGCGGCCCGACGAAGGCGCGACGTTCCGGTTCACGCTTCCGCAAATGCTGGATAATCCTTCATGGACCCCACGAACGGCAGACGAACGATGAACGACCTGCGCCCCATCCTGCTTGCCGAAGACAGTCTCGCCGACGCCGAAATGGCCATCGACGCGCTGAGGGAAGCCAACCTGGCCAATCCGCTGGTCCATGTCGAGGACGGCGTCGAGGCGCTCGAATATCTGATGCGCAAGGGCAAGTTCGCCGACCGCGAGCCCGGCGATCCTGCGGTGCTGCTGCTCGACATCAAGATGCCGCGCATGGACGGGCTGGAAGTGCTGCAACGACTGCGCGAGGACGGCGCATTCCGGCAGTTGCCCATCGTGATCCTTTCCTCCTCGCGGGAAGAAACCGACCTTGCCCGCAGTTGGAACCTCGGCGTCAACGCCTACGTGGTGAAACCGGTCGACATCAACCAGTTCTTCGACGCGGTGAAGGTGCTCGGCCGCTTCTGGGCGGTCTTCAACCAAGCACCGCAACAGGATTGACCCGACGATGCGTCGCCCGGCCGAGCTGCGCATCCTGCTCGTGGAAGACAATCCGGACGACGCGGAAATGATCAGGATGGCGTTGGAGGCGGCCGGCCTGGATTTCACCCTGCACATGGTCGAGTTGCGGCGCGAGCTGGAAGATGCGCTGGCAACGGAAACCTGGTCGCTCGTCCTGTGCGATTCCCGCCTGCCCGGCTATACCGGCGCCGACGCGTTCGGCTGGATCCGCGAACGCCAGCCCGGCGTGCCGGTGGTGTTCTGCAGTGGCAGCGGCGATCCCGGCGACCCCGCCATTGCCGGCGCCATCGCGCACAGTAGCGGGCTGGTGGACAAGAATCGCCTGGACGGTCTCGCCGGCACCGTCCTGCGCTCGTTGGCGTCCAGCGGCTGACCGCCTACGGCAGCAGCGGCCAGGCATCGACCTGCAGCGTTTCCCGGTAGGCGTGCCAGCTGGCATAGGCCAGCCACGGCATCACCAGACCCAGGCCGATGAAGGCCGTGGCGAATCCCAGCACCGTGAGCACGACGATGATCGCGGCCCACAGCGCCATCGGCCCCTTGTTGCGCAACACCGCGTTCACGCTGGAGATGCCGGCGGTGATCATGTCCACATCGCGGTCCGCGATCATCGGCAGCGACACCGCCGCGACCGCGAAGGTCAGGGCGGCGAAGATCGCGCCGACCGCCGAGCCGATGGCCAAGTATTCGGCAAGCGCGACGCGGTCTCCCTCGACGATCGGCGAAAGTGCGGTGATCACCATGCCCGCACGCGACCACAACAGGACGATCACGCCCTGCGCCAGCGCGAACACCGCAGCCTGCCCGATCACCCGCCGCGCCAGCGCGAAAGAGTCCGCGAGACGCGGTGTGCGGCCGCGTTCGAGCGCGCGGCTGACGCAATAAAGGCCCACGCAGATCAGCGGCGCCACGAAGACGAAGCCGGACAGCAACGTCGCCAGCAACGCGAAGCGACCGAGTTCCCAGGCCAGCCATGCGACCAGCATGCTCACCACGACGATCACCCCGCCGAACACCGCGGTCAGCACGGGCGCGCGCCGCAGGTCGTGCCAGCCGGCGCGCAACCAGCGCAGCGGCGCCCGCATGTCCAGCGTCGTGCAGGGTGTCAGGAAGGGGTGGTCGGGAGCGTCTTCCGCCGGATCAGGTGCCTGCTGCATTCCCCACTCCTCCCGACCGTCAGGCGGCCACTTTCACCATTCTGCCCGCCGCGGCAGCAATGCGTGCAACTCGGCATCGGTGAGGTTGCGCCACTGCCCAGGCTTGAGGTGTCCAAGCTTGACGCCGCCGATCCGCACCCGCACCAGCTGTTTCACCCGATAACCGAAATGCGCCGCCATCAGACGGATCTGGCGGTTCAGGCCCTGCACCAGCACGATGCGGAAGCCGTACGGACCCAGCTTGCCGGTCTTGCAGGGCAGCGTGGTCTGGCCGTGTACCGGCACGCCCCGGCTCATCCCGCGCAGGAAGGATTCGTCGACGCGGTGGTTCACCGCGACCAGGTACTCCTTCTCCAGCTTGTTTTCAGCGCGCAACACCTCGTTGACGATGTCGCCGTTGCTGGTGAGCAGGATCAGGCCCTCGGAATCCTTGTCCAATCGGCCGATGGGGAAGATGCGTTGCTCGTGGTCGACGAAATCGACGATGTTGTCCTTCACGCCCGGCTCGGTGGTGCAGTTGACACCAACCGGCTTGTTCAGCGCGATGTAGACATGGCGGCGCTTGCCTGCGACAGCGGTTCGCGCGGCCAGTTTCTCGCCGTCGATGGCGACGCTGCCGCCTTCCGCCAGCTCCGTGCCGATGCGCGCGCGTTCGCCGTTGACGGCCACGCGGCCGGCGGCGATCAGCCGATCGGCCTCGCGGCGCGAGCAGAAGCCGCTGTCGGCGATGAACTTGTTGAGGCGCATGGCGGGGCACGGCGGGACGGGAGCGCATTCTCCCATGCCGATGGCGGCTTGCGGCGCGTGCGGGCTGCCAGCCCCGGCGGGAACGGGCTGCGCAAGGCGGCCCGTCCGTTCCGGACTTCATCCGATGCCGATCACCAGATGCGGACGCGGTCTTCCGGCTTGACGTAGAGCTTGTCGCCCGGCTTCACGCCGAACGCGTCGTACCAGGCGTCGATGTTGCGCAACGGCGCGAACGCACGGATCTGGCCCGGCGAGTGCGGGCCGTTCACCAATTGCTGGCGCAGGGCATCGTCGCGCCACAGCGTGCGCCAGACCTGCGCCCAGCCCAGGAACAGCCGCTGCTCGCCGCTGAAGCCGTCGATCACCGGCGCCGGCTTGCCGGCCAGTGAGCGTCGATAGGCTTCCAGCGCGATGGTCAGGCCGCCGAGATCGCCGATGTTCTCGCCCATCGCGACCTTGCCGTTGATGTGCATGCCCGGCAGCTGCGGGAAATCGTAGCTCTCGTATTGCGCGCCTAACCTGGCCGCCTGCACCTCGAACTTGGCGGCGTCTTCCTTCGTCCACCAGTCGCGCAGCACGCCCTTGCCGTCGGACTTGCGGCCCTGGTCGTCGAAGCCGTGGATGATCTCGTGGCCGATGACGCCGCCGATCGAGCCGTAGTTGACCGCATCGTCCGCATTGGGATCGAAGAACGGCGGCTGCAGGATCGCCGCCGGGAACACGATCTCGTTCTTCACCGAGTTGTAATAGGCGTTCACCGTCTGCGGGGTCATGCCCCACTCCAGCTTGTCGACCTGCTTGCCGAGGCGATTGCGGCGGTAATCCCATTCGAAGGCGCGGGCGCGCAGCGCGTTGCCGATCACGTCGCCGTTGCGGATCTCGAGCCCGGAATAATCGCGCCACTTGTCGGGGTAACCGATCTTGAGACCGAAGCCCTGCAGCTTGGCGAAGGCTTCGCGTTTGGTTTCCGGACCCATCCACTCGAGCTTTTCCAGGCGCGCACGCAGGGCCGCCTTCACGTTGGCGACCAGCACGTCCATCTTGGCCCTGGCTTCGGCCGGGAAGTAGAGCCCGACGTAGTCGCGGCCGATGGCCTCGCCCATCGTCGATTCCGCCAGGGCGACGCCGCGCTTCCAGCGGTCGCGCTGCTCGGGCTGGCCGGACATGAACTTGTCGCGGAACCCGAAGCGCGCATCGACGAACGGCTTGGACAGCAGCGGCGCGGCCTCGTCGATCACCTGGAACGCGGCCCAGGCCTTGAGCGTATCCAGCGAAGTGTCGTTGAAGATGGCCGCCAGCCCGGGGATCGCGGTGTTCTGGCGCATGATGACCACCGGCGATTGCGCGACGCCCGCCCCCTTGAAGTAATCGCCCCACGCAAAGCCCGGCGCGAACGCATCAAGCCTGTCCATCTCCAGCGGGTTGTAGGTCTTGTCGCGATCGCGGCTTTCGGCGCGCGTCCAGTGCGCCTCGGCGATGCGCGTCTCCATCGCCATGATCGCCGCCGCCTGCTGCGCCGGCTCCGGCCAGCCGATCATGCCCAGCATCTGCGCGACGTACTGCTGGTAGCGCTCGCGCTGCGGGGCGAACTTGGCATCCAGATACATCTGCCGGTCGCCCAGGCCCAGGCCCGACTGGCTGAGGTAGAGCGTGTAACGGTCCGGGTCGCGCTGGTCGTCGCTGACGCCCACAGCGAAGAAGCTGCCGCCGAATTGCGCGTTGGTCCGGCCCATCAGCGCGGCCATGGCGGGCTTGTCCTTGATCGCGCGGATGGCGTCCAGTTCCGGCTCGAGCGGGGCGAGGCCCAGCTTGTCGATCGCCGCCTCGTCCATGAAGCTGCGGTACACCGCCGCGATCTTCGCGGCATCGCCGCCGGTGGCCGGGTTGCCGGGCGCATAGGCCTCGACCAGCTTGCGCACGCGCGCTTCGGACAGGTCGCGCAGGCCGTTGAATACGCCGTAATTGGAGCGGTCGGCCGGAATCTGCGTGCGTTTCGCCCAACCGCCGTTGGCGTACTCGAAGAAATCGTCGCCCGGCCGGGCCTGGCGGTTCATGCCGGAGGCATCGAAGCCCCAGCGTCCGAAACGCGGGGCCTCGATCCGTTCGCCGCCACCGGCCTGCCCGTCGGCGAAAACGGCGGTCGGAGCACAGGTGCCGCCGTCTTCGCAGGGTTGCCGCGCGGGAGCGGTGATCGAAGCGGCCGCCACTGCCATGGCGAGGGCGGTGCGGGTCAAGGGACGAACGATCATGATGTCTCCGATGGCGTGCGCGTGCGGTCGATTCCGGAGTCTAACCGCTGGCTGTCCGCCGCACTCCGGGCTTTCTCCGTTCAGCCGCATGACCAACGGCAGGGCCTGTCCAATACCCTCTTGGCCTACCCTGTATGCATGAAGACACCCTTTGTTTCCCGCATCCTGCTGTTCGCCTGCCTGACCGCACTCGCCACGGCGGCGGCCAAGGAGCCGCCGCGGCCCTCGATCGACCCGGCGCTGTCCCTTGCGACCTTCGACGCCGCCTGGCGGCTGGTCGATGAAAGTCCGTACGATGTCCGCGGCAAGGGCGTCGACTGGGACGCGGTGCGCGAGCGGCACCGTCCCGAGGCCGCCAAGGCCCGCGATGTGCAGGCGCTGCGGCGGAGCATCCTCGCCATGCTGCAGGAAATCGGCGAATCCCATTTCACCCTGATCCCGGCTTCCGTCGGCGAACTGGCCGCCGGCGGGAGCGCGGATGCCGAACCCCCGGCCAGCCCGCGCCCACGCGAAACCGGGATGCGGGCAGCGCTGGTGGACGGTCGCGCGACCGTGCTAACGGTGCGTGGCGACTCGCCGGCCGGCCGCCAGGGCATCCGGCCGGGCTGGACGATCGAATCCATCGACGGACGGCCGGTATCCGCGGTCCTCAACGAAATCGCCCGCATGCAGGACGACACCTTGCGCCGCGCCGCGATGCTGCAGGTGGACGGGGCGCTGCGCTCGCGGCTGGAGGCCTCCGTCATGGCCCGGACGGTCGCGCTGGGCCTGCGCGACGGCGGCGGGCAGCTGCACGAATTCGAGCTGGCGCCGGAACCCGCGCCCGGCACCCCGGTCAACATGCCCATGCTTCCTCCACTGGTGTTCGATCTCGCGCATGAGCGCCTGCCGCTGGCGGACGGCGGTTGCATCGGCGTGATCCGCTTCAACCTGTGGGCGCCCGCGCTTGCCCAGGCCTTCCCCGGCGCGCTGGACGAGGTGCGCCAATGCCGCGGCCTGGTCATCGACCTGCGCGGCAATCCGGGCGGCGTGATCGGCACTGCGATGGGCGTCGGGGGGTATCTCGTCGACAGTCCCACGCCGCTGGGCTACATCAACGCCGGCGGCAGCAGCGCGCGCCTGCCGGCGCTGCCGCGCCGGGTCAGCGACGCCGGCCAGCTGCTCAGCCCCTATGACGGTGCGCTTGCGCTGATCGTCGACGGCGGATCGGCCAGCACCTCCGAAGTCTTCGTTTCCGGCCTGCAGGCCGCGCATCGCGCGCGCATTTTCGGCACCCGCTCCGCCGGCATGGCCCTGCCCTCGGTCGCCAAGACGCTGCCCAATGGCGACCGCCTGATGTACGCCATCGCCGACCTGACCGCACCCAACGGCGAACGGCTCGAAGGTCGCGGCATCCAGCCCGACCAACCGACGCCGCCAACCGCGGCCGCCCTCCTCGCCGGCCGCGACAATGCGCTCGATGCGGCGCGCCGCTGGATCGCCGACACTCCTCACGTCTCCCGCAAGGAACCCGCCCGATGAAAACCCTTCCCCGCCACGCCCTGCTCGCCGCCGCGCTCGCACTGGCGATCCCCGCCGCTGCACGGCCGGTGCCGCAAGCCGCGGAGAAACCCGCACACGCCGCGCAGGATGCCGAGAAGCTGCCCGACGCGCGTACGCTGGTGGATCGCCACATCGCCGCCTCCGGCGGGCTGGACAAGCTCGAGAAGAGCGCGCAGGGCACGATGAAAGGCAGCTTCTCCATGCCGGCCGCCAACATGACCGCGCCGATGGTCGTGTGGGCCATGGCGCCGGACCGGATGGCGACCCAAATCGAGTTGCCCGGCATGGGCGTGATCCAGAGCGGGATCAAGGACGGGATCGTCTGGGCGCTGGATCCGTTCCAGGGGCCGCGCATTCTGGATGGCGTGGAACGGGCACAGCAGATCGAATCGCTCCACCCCGATGCCACTCGCCGCCTGCCCCGCTTCGTCTCGCGCATGGCCACCCAGGGGTTCGCGGAATTCGACGGCAAGCGCTGCTACAAGGTCGAGATCGAGTGGAAATCCGGGCGCAAGAGCTGGGACTGCTACGGCGTGGATGATGGCCTGATGCTGGCCAGCGGCGGCAAGCAGAAATCGCCGATGGGTGATCTCGAAATGGTCAGCGTGATCAAGGAATACCGCGATTTCGACGGCATGAAGATGCCGGCCGTCACCGAAGTCACCAGCATGGGCCAGAAGCAGGTGATCCGCATCGACAGCTTCGACTCCGCCACCCCGGACGCCTCCGCGTTCGATCTGCCGCCGGCCATCCAGGCGCTGGCCGCGCAGAAACCCTGACCGCCGCATGCGGGCGGCCGTACATCGGCCGCTCGCATGCCATCCCATCCCGCGCCGCAGGAGTCCGCCATGAAACACACGCCGTTCGCCGCCATCGCCTTCGTCCTGTCCTCGCTGCTGGCCTTCCCGGCCTCGGCCGCGCTCAAGGTCGGCGCCAAGGCACCCGATTTCAGCGCGCCTGCCTATCTCGCCGGCAAGGGTTTCGTGTTCAAGCTTTCGGATGCGTTGAAGAAAGGGCCGGTCGTGGTCTATTTCTTCCCGGCGGCGTATACGTCGGGATGCAACATCGAAGCCCATCTGTTCTCGCAGTCGATCGACGAATTCCGCAAGGCCGGCGCCAGCGTGATCGGCGTGACCGCGGGCAACACCGACCAGTTGGCGAAGTTCTCCGCCGACAACGAAGTCTGCAGCGGCAAGTTCCCGGTCGCCGCCGATGCCGGCGCCGGCATCGCCAAGCAATACGACGCCGTGCTCGCGCTGAAGCCGTCGTGGTCGTCGCGCATCTCCTACGTGATCGCGCCGGACGGGACCATCCGCCACGTGCATGACGCGATGAAGCCCGACGGCCATGTCAAGGAAACGCTGGCGGCGGTCAGGGCGATGCAGCGCGGCGGAAAGTGAGTCGCGCGGGTCCGGCAGTGCCCGTGCGCTGAGCGGAAGCCGCATCCGGGCCGGCGCGCGCGGTCACATCTCGGGCGTGCTGTCCCTGATGATGTCCATCGCTTCGTCGGAAGTTTTCGTCGCGGCACCGACTTTGTTCGCGGTCTGTTGCCGCCGCCAGGTTTCGGGCAGGGCATCCATCTTCCGCCGGTCCTGGAACATCGCGCGATCCTCGCCCTGCAATTGGCAGTTGCGGCTCAGGGTCTGCATTCCGCCATGGCTCCGCGCGGCAGCGTCCTGCAGGTTCACCACCACCGCAAGCGTATCGCCCAACGGCTGCAAGCCAATGCATATCCTGTCGATCATCGTTTGATCGAGCATTTTCGCACCCCCTACCCTGACCAGCAGGTTGCTGCGATCCACCCAGGCAACCGAACGGACGCCATCGATCCCGCGCACGATGCCCCGGGCACGCTCCCTATCGATCGGACGCGACATGTCCGGCAGCTTGACAGCCCGCCGGTTTTCCTCGTTTATCGCCTCCAGCTGGGTACGCACCCCGGCTTCGTCGCCCATCATGGCCGAACCCCGGGCCAAGGCGATACGCGCCGCGATCCGCTGCGGGTTCATGGGCTGGCCCGATCGCTCGAGGCGTGGTTCCTCGCCATCCGCCTGTGCTTGCGAGGATGTAGCCGTCCCGGTGCACCCGCCCAATGCCAGGGCGACACCACCGCACCAGCAGAGATTGTGGATGACTGCAGCCATGGTGCCGCTATCCGAGCATGGCGAATCGTTCAACCCGCATGTTCCAACGCATATGCGATCCCCGCACGCACCGCGGCCACCTGCGCCCGGTTGCATTGCTCGGGCGTGGCGCGCGGGCTGTCGGGATAGACCTCGGTGGTGGTGACGAAGCGCGCATCGGTCATGCCCACGCACAGCCCGAGGCCCTTGCAGTCGTATTCGATGACGCCAGGCGCGACCACCGGCGAGCCGATGATCGTGCCGTCCGGATCGGCCGGGGCGATGTGGGTTACCTGCGCCACGGCATCGATCATCCCGCGCTGGAAACCGGGGCTGGGCCGACGGCTGTCGTCGACGAGGTAGAAGCCGTCCGGGATGGTGCCCGGCACGAATGGCTTGCCGTCGCGCGCCGCGAGCGCGGGGCGGAATTCCTCTTCGTCGCTGTCGGTGGTCTCGTGCAGGTCGATGTGCACCAGCACCCGATCCTGGAACGGTGCGACGAACGCCATCAGCGCGGCCGCTTCCGGCGCGGGGCTGTCCTCGATGAAATTGCGGTTTGGATCCAGCGCCAGTGCGTTCCAGCGCTGGATGCGCTCGTAGCCCCACGGGCTCACGCAAGGCGCGATCAGCAGGTTGATGCGGCCGGCATGCTCCCGTGCATGCCCCTCGACGAACGCCAGCGCACCGTGGACGCCGCTGGTCTCATAACCGTGCACGCCGCCGGTCACCAGCGCAATCGGCAAGGCGCCGTCCCAGTCCAGCGATTTCAGCGCGAACAACGGGAACGTGCCGTCCTCGCCGTAGTCCAGTTCGCCATAGCGGACCACCTCGAACGCATCGCGCTGCGATTCGATCCGCGGCAGCACATCGGCGGCGTAGCTGCGGCTCGGGCGCTGGCGCCGGCGCCATTCGGTGCGCTCTGCCGCCCCCCAGGAAACGCCGGGCGTACCGATGGGAAAGGAATGCTGGAGGCTCATGTCGAATGCGTGCATGGGTTCGACGCACTCTAGCATCCCGGTTTTCCGCCGCTGCAGCATGCCCGCTGCGTGCCGGAAAGCTCAGGGCGGACGGCTGTACGCCACGCGATCTTCCAGACTCAACACCGCCGGCGTGCGCACCGGTTGGCCAACCGCATCGAAGAACGGCGAATCCCGGCCATCGCGGCCGCCCATCTTCTCGCGGAGGATGCCCAGCCCGATCCGCATCCCGCCCAGCAGGAAGCGCAGTCGTGCACGCTTGACCGGATGGAGCGCCGATTCCGGGAAGATCATCACCGCATCGCGCGGCCCGAACGCGGCTTCCAGTTCGGATTCCGAGGCAGCCATGCAGGCCACCGGCACGCCAACGTACGGCAACGACGAGGCCCGCGCCGTGTTGGCCAACGGCGTCCGGCAACACGCCGCGTACCAACGCAGCAGTCCCTTCGGGCCCAGCGACATGCAGGCGACATGGGCCATCCCCTCGAGGATGCGCACGCCGGCCGGCGCCATCGGCACGATGTCGGTGCCGCCGTTGTCGTCCATCAGGCCCGGCTTGCCCAGGAAGCGCGCATAGGCCTGGCAATCCTTGCAATGGCAGGTGCCGCGGGCGTAACCGCGGATGACGTCGACTTCGCCACGCACCTGGCCGCATTCGCAACGCAACGGAATCGTCATCGCCCACCCCCCTGGCGCCCCGGCCAATCATCCCCCCGGCAGGCGTGCGCTGCAACGATGGCCACGACCATGCACTCAGCGAGCGCCGTGCTGGGTCCGCCAACGCTGGAACACGTACAACCCGGTACCGACCAGTACGAAGGCCGCAGTCAGCAGCATGGCTTCCCGGCCCACGTTGAACAGCAGCCACACGCAGGCGGCGATCCCGAGCGCCGGGAACAGCGACCCCAGAGGCAACTCGAAGCGGGCCCGTTCCGCCTGGCGCGGACGCAGCACCGGCACCGCCGCGCAAGTCAGGATGTAGAGCAGCAGCCGCGTCAGCACGCTGGCTGCAGCCAACCACAGAAACGAACCGAACGCCGCCATCGCGAACGACAGCACGCCGTAGAAGACGATGGAGTTGGCCGGCGTCAGGAACCGCGGATGCACGCGTGCGAACCACGATGGCAAGCGACCGTCCAGGCCCAGCGAATACGACAGCCGCGGCGTGGTGAACGTGGTGCCGACCAGGTTGCCGCCCACCGAGGCCACCACGCCCATCATCAAAACACCCGCCCCGACCGGCCCGAACAGCATCGCGGCCACGTCCAGCAAGGGCGTTCCGGAATTGGCGATGCCGGGAACCGTAGCCATGCTGACCATCTGGATCAACACGTAGAGCAGCGCGACCCCGGCCAGCCCGAGCAGCAGGCCACGCGGCATGTCCCGGGCAGGGTCGCGTGCCTCGCCCGCGGGCACCACCGCCTGCTCGAATCCGACGTAGGCATAGATCAGCAGCACGATCGCCGCACCCAGGTCGCTGCCCGCTGCCGGCGAAAGCGAAACCTGCCGCATTGCCCCACCGCCGTGGAGTGCAAGGCCGGCCACCACCAACCCGACCAGCACCGCGAACTTCAACACCGTCAGCACGGCCAGCGATCGCACTGCCCGCACCGTGCCGACCACGTTCACCAGCGTGAGGCCGCCGCAGATCGACGCGAGCAGCAGGATGCGCATCGCGCCCTCGCCCGCCGCGGGCCAGAAGTAGGCAATGCTGTCGACCATCAGCACGCTGTTCGCGGAAAAAGCGATGGCCCGGGCCACGTAGAACAGCCAACCAGCCTGGAAACCCATGAACGGCCCGAATGCCTCGGTGGCGTAGAGCGCGGGACCGCCGGTATTGCGGAACCGGCTGGCGAGTTCGGCGAAGCACAGCAGGACCGGCAGGATCAGCAGGGCACACAACACGAATACCATCGGGCTGAAATCCCCCGCGAGTTTCGCCGCACCGCTGGGCAGGCCGAAGATGCCCGCCCCGATCATCCCGTTCACCGCCAGCAGCCAGATCGCCCAGACGCCCAGGTTGCGCGGAAGTTTTTCCCGCATGTCGCCTACGGTCATGCCGCTTGCACGGATCGATTCATGCCGGCCCCATCCATGGAACCCCAGCACGGGAGAAGGCCGCCCGCATTGCAATGCGGGCGGCCCATGGCGCTTTCCTTCACCCGGCACACCTATCTGCTCGAGCGACCGGCCTTCTGCGGCAGCGCATAGGCGATGATCCAGTCCTCCCGATCCTTGGGGTTGCCGCGCGCACCACCCGCCACGACCACCACGAACTGGCGGCCGCTGGCCTTGTCCACATAGGTGATCGGCGTACCTTGCGATCCGACCGGCAGGCGCCCCTTCCACAACTCGTCGCCGGTTTCGCTGTCGTAGGCGCGCAGGTAGTAGTCCTGTGTGCCTACGAAGAACGTCAGGCCGCTGCCGGTGGTCAACGGGCCGCCCAAGGCGGGCATGCCGACGTAGAACCCGATGCCCGGCTGCATGCCGCCCACCGTCACGTCCTTCATCGTGCCGGCCGGTTGTTGCCAGACGATCTTGCGCGTGGCGAGGTCAATGCCGGTGATGCTGCCCATCGGCGGCTCCAGGCAGGGTGCGCCGAACGGCCCCATGAACTGCACGAGCTGTTGTGCGTACGGCAGTCCCAGCTGGGGTGCGATCGAACCGTGCGGGACTTCCGCCGTCTTCGGGTCGAACTGGTCCCTGGGAATCAGGTGGGTGGTGTTGGGCATGCGCATACCGTTGACCACCAGCAGGTTGCGCGTGGGATCCACCGAGACGCTGCCCCAGTTGAGGCCGCCGCCGTTGCCCGGATAGATCAACGTCTCCTTGGTCGACTGGGTGGTGAAGTCGCCTTCGTAGCGGCGAGTGCGGAACATGATCCGGCACAGCATCTGGTCGATCGGGATCATCCCCCACATCACCCGCTCGGTCAGCGGATCCGTATCCACCGACGCCATGCCGACCGGGTATGGCTGCGTGGGCGAATAACGCTCGCCAACGGCCGTGCCATCGGGGCCGGGCACCTTGCGTTCCACCGTCTCCACCAGCGGCTGGCCGGTGCGGCGATCCAGCACGAAGATGTAGCCGCGCTTGGTGGTCTGCAGCACCGCAGGGGTCGTGCCGCCCTTCCCGTCCGGGAAATCGATCAGCGCCGGCTGCGAAGGCAGGTCGTAGTCCCAGGTGTCCAAGTGCACGGTCTGGAAGTGCCAGCGCTCCTTGCCGGTGGCTAGGTCCAGCGCCACCAGCGAACTGTTGTACTTGTCGTCGAAGGCGCGACGCTCGCCGCCGTAATAGTCGGGGGTGGCATTGCCCAGCGGCAGGAACACCAAGCCCAATTCGGTATCGGCGGTGAGCGGCGGCCAGGCGTTCGGCGTGCCGCGCGTGTAGGTTTCGCCCGGCGGCGGCAGTTTGTCGATGTCGGGGCGGCCTAGGTCCCAGGCCCATTCGAGCTCGCCGGTGCGCGCGTTCCACGCACGCACCACGCCCGAAGGCTCGCCCACGGACATGCCGTCGGCGACCCACGCGCCCAGCACGATCTTCTCTCCGGCCACCAGCGGGCCGGACGTGTGCATGACGTAACCGGGCTTGATTTCGCCCATGCCGACCGAGGTATCGACGGTGCCGCCCATGCCGAACGTCGGGCACAGCTTGCCATCGGCGGCGCGCACCGCGATCAAGCGGTTGTCGATGGTGCCGATCATCACGCGCGGACCGCATGCGTCGCCTGGGCCTGGATCGAAATAACCCACGGCGCGGCAACGGTTCCAGAACGGGGATTTGGCCTGCGGATCGAAGGTCCACAGCACCTTGCCGCTGGCGCCATCGACGGCGGTGATCTTGTTGTTCGGGGCGCAATGGAACAGGCGTCCATCGACGTAGATCGGCGTGTTCTGCTCTTCCAGGCCCTTGCCGGGATCGTTGACGTCGCCCACGTTGGGCAGCTTCCAGGCGACCTCCAGCTGGTTCACGTTTTGCGGCGTGATCTGCTGCGCGGGCGCATGGCGAATGCCCTCGGTGGTGCGGCTGCCGGCCGGCCACTCGTTACCGGCGGCCGTATTGGTGGCACTGGCCGCACCCGGCGTGACCTTGAAATCACCTCGGATGATGCCGTGCGGGAAGAACATCGCGACGATCAGCCCGACGAACGCCACCAGCATCGCCCCACCCACGATCGCGTACGGCTGCGTGTTGGCGGGTCGGCCCTCATCACGCGGCAGCTTGCCGGCAAAGATCAGCGCCAGGCCAGCCAGGACCAGTGGCGCGATCACGCGCACCTCGAACGCCCAGAACTTGAAGCCGCCCGACTCCCACAACGCCCAGGCGATGGTCACCAGCAGCATCGCCACGCATATCCAGATGCCACGCATGCGGCGATTGATCAACTCATAGGCGGCATAGAGGTAGGCGGCACCCGCCAGGGCGTAGTACCAGCTTCCACCCAGCACGATCAGGTACGCACCGCCCGCCACCAGCGGCAAGCCCATGAACAACAGCAAGCCGACCAGGAGCTTCAGGCCCCAATGCAGCCTGCGCATTCCACTCGTTCCAGCGACCATCTCGCATCCCCCATGCTTGATATTCGATTCCCGGAAACAACCGTTTCCCCATCATCCCCGTGCCATTGCCGTTGCGACGGAAATTCCCCGGCAGGGAGACAGGGGGCCATTCACATTAACGCGAATCGCGTGAAAGCCACGCCCGACCCGCTTCCGCCGGCGGCGCTGTTCACCCCCGCCAGTTGGCATGACCGCGCCAGAACTCGACGCTCTGCAGGTAGGCTGGCCGGTCGAGCGGCACACCGGAGCCGCCTTCCTCCACGCCCAGCGCGTTGCGCAGCAGGGTGATCGGCGCCATCGGCGTTTCCTCAGGCGTCATCGTGTAGATGCAGCCGACCACGCCCCAGTCCGCGTCGATGGGGCTGCCTTCCCTCGCCAGTTGTTCGCGGCTGTAGAGGATCGGGATGAGGTAGTTCGCCACCGGCGGTTCCAGCCCTTCGAACCAGCGCACCAGCACCGGCAATTCACCGCTGTTGCGCGCCTCGTAATCGGAGCGCAACAGGTGGCGGTTGGCGTCGGTGATCGGCACCGCGAGGCACCGCGTCGATGTCCAGTTGCGATGCACGTGCAGCTTGCAGAACGGCGCGTAGCCGTCCAGCACTTCCAACGGTGCGTGATCGTTGAGGTGGCGCTCGAACTCCGCCGCATTGATGTCCTGGATGGTGTTGCGGCGCGGCTCGCGCGGGAACAGGCGCGGACGGGCGAATTCGGTGAGGACGATGGACATGATTAGCCAACGCAGTCAGGACTGGAACACCGGCGCCAGCATGCGCAGCGTGCCGGCATCGGCATCCAGCTCCACCTCGCCGCCAACCGGCAGGATGAACTGCTCGCGGATGTGGCCGATCATCGCGCCGCGGAAGGCCGGGATCTTCAGCGGCCGGATGTGGTCGTCCAGGATCTGCTCGATCGTCAGCGATCCATACCCATCGCCGGGCTTGCAGTCGGTGCACTCGCCGAAGACGAAGCCGCTGATCCTGTCCAGCGCGCCCATCAATTTCAGCGTCGTCAGCATGCGGTCGATCCGATACGGCGCCTCGCCCACGTCCTCCAGGAACAGGATCCTGCCGCTGAAATCCGGCAGATAGCTGGAACCGGCCAGCGCAGAGAGCACGGTCAGGTTGCCGCCGACCAGCTCGCCGCGCGCCTTGCCGCCGGTGAGGGTGATGGTGCGGTTGCGGCGCTGCACGAGCTCGTCGCCGGCATCCGTCTTGTTGCGGAACTCCATCAATTCGCGGTTGTAGAACAGTCGCTCGAACTGATCGACGTTGAACCTGTTCCAGCTCCCCGACCCCATCGTGCCGTGGAAAGTGACCAGACCGGTCCGGGCCTGGATCGCGCAATGCAGCGCGGTGATGTCGGAATAGCCCAGCAGCACCTTGGGGTTGCGGCGGATCGCGTCGAAATCCAGCAGCGGCAGCAGGCGCGCCGCGCCCCAGCCGCCACGCAGGCAAATCACCGCCTTGACCGACTTGTCGGCGAACATGGCGTTGATGTCGCCGGCGCGCTCGGCATCCGTCCCCGCCAGATAACCGTAACGGTCGCCCAGATGCGCACCGGCCTTCACCTTCAGGCCGAGCGCCTCCATCGTTTCGCGTGCCAGCTGCAGGCTGAAACTGTCGTCGGTCGCCGACGACGGGCTGACCAGCCCGACGGTATCGCCGCGATTGAGCTGCATGGGCAGCAACTGCTTCCCGCGTGGCGCTGCCCTCGCCGTCGCCCCAGCACCGAACAAGGGGATGACGGCCGCGGCCAGTGCGGAACTGCCGAGGAATTGGCGTCGGTTCATGACATCGCCTTCAAGCCCGTGAATGCGCGAGGGTAGCAATCCTGCGCGACCTGCGCTGCCGGCATCCGGCTACCGATGGCGCGTTCCCGGCGAGGCACGCATCACGCCGGCGCCTCGCGCCGGCGGCGGGTCGTGGCAGATCACCCCGCGCATGCCCGGCGAGGCCATCATCGCCCGGGGTGCAGCCGTGGCGATGAACTCGATGCGCGAAATCGACATCGCCACCATCGAGACCGCGCGTCGGGGTTGAAGCGCCGCCATGCCTCAAAGCCCGAGATGGGCCACCAACGCATCACGCACTCGCCTTGCATACGCTTGCGAGCCATAACTGCCCGCGGCGAACACCCTGCCGGCATCGGCGGTCATGACGGCCAGCGCGGACGACGTCGGCCTGGGCACCACGACCACCTGCCACGGGTCATCATCGGCATGCTCGAGCCGACGCACTTCGACGGCGGCAACCTGGTCGGCACGCAGCCGGATGGTCGTTTCGCGGCCCCATGAACGGCGCTGGATGAGGATGGCGCCGGGCGGATAGGTCCAGACGTATCGCCAACCGGACAGACCCGCGGCGACCATCCGGACGCCGATCGAAGCCCCGCCCACGATGATGACGGCGAACACCGGCGTCGCGATGTTGATCGGCCACAACCCGCGACCCAGTTCCCAGGCCGGCATGGCGATGGCGAAGAGGCCGAACGCAAGCAGCGCCACGCGGAACGGCCACGGCAGGATCTGGCGGACCAGCGGCAGGTCGGAATCGAAGATCGAGACGGCATCACGGTTCACCATGCGCCATGGTAGGCCACCGCATGACCGGCCTGGCGCCGCACGGCCTTCCCGGGTTCAGCCGCGCAGCAGCCAGGCCGGGACCGCCATCAGGCCGATCAGACAGACGATGGCCAGCAAGGTCAGCACCACGCGCACGGGCTCGGCGCGCAGCTGCGACCGGAAGGTTTCCACCGTGCCATCGCGAACGGCGGCCTCGTGTTCCAGCCGCGCCTTGGCTTGCCGCTGCGACTGGTACTTCGCCATCAACTGCCCGGCACGGTCGAAGGCGGCATCCTCTTTCACGTAGATGCCGCCGGCAAACAGGCCCATGAAACCCGGCGGCGTCTGGTACCAGGCCACGTGGTATTCGTCCAGCATCGCGCGCACTTCATCGGCCTCGTCATCGGGCACATGGCGCAGGCTCAGCAGCAGTTTCGACATGGCACCATGATATCGCGCCCACGGCGCCCGGCTGGTGGACAATGGGCGCGCGGGATTCCCCTCCAGGACAGCGATGCGAACCTTCGTACTTCGGGCACGCGCGGCACCAACCGACAGCCGGAAACTGCTGGCCGGCATCGGCCGGGAAGCCCATACCGAGATCCTGGCGCACACGCTGATGAACGCCATCTTCGTGGCGCAGTCGCATCGCCCTGACGTGGTGGTCCATCTGGTGCTGGAGAGCACGCAGGACTACTCCCGCGCGATTCGCTTCGAACCGCAGGCCATGCATGAGATCGGCGGCTTCGACGAACGCGCCCTGCTCGGCAAGATCGCCAAGGCGCTGGACGCCTCGCACGGCATGGGCAAGGGGGAAACGCGGCCGGTGGAATCCGGTGTCACCGTGCGCACGATCAGCTTCGAGCGGCTGGTGCAGGAACTTTCCGAAGACCATCGGCTCTATGTGATGGACCGCAAGGGCACCCCCATGCGCGACGAGGCGTTCGAGGCCAATCCCTGCTTCCTGCTCACCGACCACATCCCGATGCCGAAGAAGACCTTCCACAGCCTGGAGCGCCTTGGCGCGAAGAAGATTTCGCTGGGGGCCAGGATGCTGTTCGCTTCGCAGTGCGTGGTGCTGATCCAGCACGAGCTGGACCAGCGTGGCATGGAATGAAGGCCTTCCCCGCTTACGCATTTCCCGTGGCATGACCGGCACAGCGTTCCATCCGTCCGGAAACACGGGCGCCTTTCTCGACCGCTGGCAATCGTGGATCGGCGCGCTGTCCAGCGTGTTGCTGCATGTCCTGTTCCTGCTGATCCTGCTGCATGCCGCCAAGAGCAAGCTGGCACCTCCCTCCGGGGGCGGAATGGGCGGCGCGCGGGTCAAGATGGAATTCATCGGCCAGCCGCGACAGGGCGAAAAGCGCCCGCCCGCGCCCGCCGTGGACACCCCCCCCGCGGAGGAGCCGCAACGTCCACGCCCACCGAAGCGGGTATCGCCCGTCCAGGCCAGTCGTACGGCGAAGGCCGATACGCCGGTCTCCTCCGACGAAAAGCGACCCAGCCCGCCCGATTCCGACGACACCGCCGGCAGGCAGAGCCGCGCCCGGCCACCCGCCGGCGATCCCGCCGCCCGTCGCTCGACGGACCCCGCGGGGCAAGCTCCCGGCCTGCTTGCACGCGAGACCGCATCGACCAACAACGGTTACGAACGTGGCGAATCGCGCAGCGAGGTGCCCGGCCCCCCTGCTCCGGGCCAGGAACCGCGCATGTCCGTGGATGGCCACCAGATCTATTACGACGTGCGCAGCGAAAGCCGAATGCTCGAATGGCAGGCACAAGGGATGACCGAGGCTTCCTTCCCGTTGCCCGGTCGTCGCGAACTCATGGTCTGTGCCTTGGAAATCCTGGTCCGGCGCGGTTCGGGCGGTTGCCGGCTGGTGCAGCCGGATGATCCGGAATTGCCAAAGATTGGCGATGCGCGCAAGGCCGTCAACGTGGTCCGTGTCTATCGCCGCGGCGAATTGATCTGGAGCGGACCCGGGTTCTACCGGTAAGGAAATGGGGCCGAGCTAGCCCCCGGCGCACCTCAAGCCGCAGCACGTTTCGAACCAAATATCCTCTGGCTCCTTTTGTCCGGGCGCGACAAAGCTTATGTATCGCCCTACTCGGACGGGTACATGGCCGGCAAGACCTCGGGAGCGAGCGCCCGGTAGATGGTCTCGTGGCTCAGGTCAGCGCGCTCAACCACCTGCCATTGCAGGCCCTCGGGCGCGGACGTGCTCAGTCCACGTTCAAGGGCGTGGATATTCGGACCAATCATCTCCCGTTCCGCCCAAGCCAAGTACAGGCGCGCCGAGATGGCCTGATGCATCGCCAGCCATACGGGTGCGCCCTCTGCCAATTTGCCGCCATTCCACCAGAGGCTTGGATCCAGCGCGATGTAGGTGTCGAACAATTTTGGCGAAACCGACAGTGTTTCAATCACGAACAAACCTGCCAGCGATTCCCCGATGATGCCGCGCCGCTCATTCACGGGGTACGTCGCCTCGATCCGGGGAATCAATTCACGGGCGATGAAGTCGCGAAATAGCGCGGCGCCACCCACCACCGGTGCGATCCTGCGATCCTCAGCCACGCTGGTCGTGCCGGTCATGTCACGCCGACGCTGGGTATTCTCGATACCAACCAGGATCACCGGCGCCATTCGCCCTGCCCTGATCGCCGTGTCGATGGCAGTGGCAACGTGCGGGAAATCCTCCGCAATTCCACCATCGAGCATATAGATCACCGGAAAACGCTGGCCCGCCGCCCGGACAGGCGGCAAGTAAACATTGATCCGTCGTGTTTCTTCCAGCACGGCGGACTCGATGGTGAACGCCACATGCCGAGGCGTTTCCACTACCCGCTTGCCGGCACAGGATGCCAGCATCCAACCGGCCAACAATGCCCACAACACGCGCACAGCAACGGACCACGAAAACACCATGAGTTTCTCCCGTCTTTCGAAAGCACATGGTACGAGCAGAAGGGGGTAGCAGAACGGGGTCAGGTTCACTTCCCACTGGAACACCGGGGCAAACCCGACAAGTTTTGGCGCAGTCCGGCGCTTCCATCGCGCATCCACGCAAAAGATCCTGCACGCATGGCGCGGCAACAACCGCCTGCCCTGCTTCCTGGACGACGCCGACCGCGCCCGCTATCGCCAACTGCTACGCGAGGTACTGCTTGCCACCGGTTGCCGGCTCCACGCCTACGTACTCATGGACAACCACGTCCACCTGCTGGCGACGCCGCCCGAGGTAGGTGCAATCGGACAGATGATGCAACGGCTGGGCCGCCACTATGTCGGGCAATTCAATGCGCGTCATGGACGCACCGGCACGCTCTGGGAAGGTCGCTACTAGGCCTGCCTGGTCGATGGCGCCGACTACCTGCTGCGTTGCACCCGCTACATCGACCTCAACCCGGTGCGCGCCCGCATGACCGACGATCCCGCCGCATTCCCGTGGTCAAGCTGTGCAGGCCTATGCGGATTGCGCGACGACCCCCTACTGAACCTCCACCCTATCCAGCACATGCTCGGCGCCGAGGGCTATCGGGTGACGCTCGCCGGGGCCATCAGCGACGAAGACCTGGCCGCGATCCGCCTCTACCTGCAGCAGCAACGCGCCTACGGCCGCGACGATTTCCCTACGTTGGTCTAAGCCAAGACACGGCGCTTCGCCGGCGTGGGGTCGACGCATCGTCCGGCCAAGTCAAACGACTACAACGGGACAAGTGAACCTGATCCCATTTTGCTGACGTTGTTGCCTTTACTCCATACACTCCGTTCCACTTTCGCGGCTTTTTTTCAGAGCACCGCGGCTATATATCCATCGAACAAGCCCACGTCCCGGTGGGCGACTGAGTAAGGAGAGCGAGATGAACCGTTTCCAGGACAAGATCGCAATCATCACCGGCGGCTCGGGCGGCATCGGCATCGAAACCGCCAAGCGCTTCCTGCAGGAAGGCGCCTCGGTGGTGCTGGTCGACATCGACCAGGCCGCGCTGGACAAGGCTGTGACGGCGCTCGGCAACGCGGAGCGCGTGCTCGCCGTGCAGGCCGACGTCTCCCGCGAGGAAGACGTGCAGCGCTATGTCGATGCGGCGATCGAACGCTTCGGCCGGATCGACGTGTTCTTCAACAATGCCGGCATCGAAGGCAAGGTGGCGCCGCTGGAGCAGCAGGAGCTGGCGATGTTCGACAAGGTGATCGCGGTCAACGTGCGCGGTGCCTACCTTGGCCTGAAGCACGTCCTGCCGCACATGTACAAGGCCGGCGCCGGCAGCGTGATCAACACCTCGTCGGTGGCGGGCCTGCGCGGCTCGGCCGGGGTGCTGCCCTATGTGACCTCCAAGCATGCGCTGTCCGGCATGACCAAGGTCGCCGCGCTGGAAGCCGCCGCGCACGGTGTGCGCGTGAACTCGGTGCATCCCTCGCCGGTGAACACCCGGATGATGCGTTCGCTGGAAGCCGGCATGGCCCCGACCGACGCCGAAGGCGCCAAGGCGGCGATGGAGAACGCCATTCCGCTGGGGCGCTACGGCGAGGCTGGCGATATCGCCAGCCTGGTGCTGTTCCTGGCCTCCGACGACAGCAGTTTCATCACCGGCGCCCAGTACCGCATCGACGGCGGAATGGGGGCGATGTAGCGTCATCGCGGCGCGGCCAGCTGCGGCCGCGCCTGCCGCCCCAATGCCTCCGCGGTGCGCGATGATGTTGTCCGCACCGCGGCATCCCCGCCCACAGGAATCCATCCATGCCCAAGACCCAAACAATCGTGCTTGCCGCCGCCCTCGCCTTTGTGCCCGCCATCGCCGGCGCCCACACCATCGTCATCTCCAATGACGACGGCCTGACCAGCAACACCGTGGCGCTGTACCAGGCATTGAAATCCGCCGGCCACGACGTGGTGGTGTCCGTTCCCTGCCAGAACCAGAGCGGGATGGGCACCGCGCTGCGGATCGACATCCCGTCCGCAACGCTGGCCGGCGCCTGCCGCAGCGGCGTGGCGAGCGCCGGCATGCCTTCCGCCGGACCGATGCAGCGCGCCGGGATCGACCCCAGGGATTTCTACTATGTCGATGGCACCCCGGTCATGGCGATGCTTTACGGCGTGGACGTGGTGGGCCAGAAGCGCTGGGGACGCGCGCCGGACCTGGTGCTTTCGGGCCCCAACGAAGGGCAGAACGTGGGCTCGGTGATCCTCAATTCGGGCACGGTCAGCGTGACCCAGGTGGCGATGATGAACGGCATCCCGGCCATCGCGATCAGCGCCGGCGCGAGCACCGCGGACGACGCCACCCTGGCCAATCCCGCCTCCCCCGTCATCGCCAAGCGTGCGGTTGAATTGATCGACAGCCTGTTCGCCCGCGCCGAAGGCGGCAGCGTGCTGCCGGCCGGCGTCGGCCTCAACGTCAATTTCCCCGACAAGCTCGACCACCTGCAATGGCGCGCCTCGCGCATCGGCACCTACAACGCCTACATGTTCCGCTATGTCGAGGACATGGCCGCCACCCGTTCGCCCTTGCTGGAAGCCATGGCCAGGGAACACGGCATGACCTTGCCGAAGGGGCCGGGCCTGTCGGTGACGATGAACGACAGCAAGCCCACCGCCGAGCAGCAGGACGACGAATCCATCGTCTACCGCACCGCGATCGCCGTCAGCCCGATGCAGGCCGGCTACAGCGCGCCCACGCTGGAAAGCCTGTCGCAATGGCTGGTCAACGGGCTTCCTGCCGCAAATGGCGTCAGAGAACAGAAACCCTAAACCCGGGTCAGAGTCGACTTTTCCGATCCGAAGCCGCGCCATCCGCCGATGCCACCAGCGCTCGCGCCGGGTCAGTCTGCAACCTGTCCAGCCCGACAGGCCAGCCAATGCCCCGCCCACTCCGCATCGACCTTCCCGGCATTCCGCAGCATGTCGTCCAACGCGGCAACGACCGACAGCCCTGCTTCTTCAACGATGCCGACTACCTCTGTTACCGCAGCGAGTTGCGCGAAATAACGCGACGCGAAGGCTGCGTCGTGCACGCCTACGTGCTGATGACGAACCACGTGCATCTACTGCTGACGCCGATGCAGCCGGGTGCCGTCGGCAGGACCATGCAGTCGCTCGGACGACGGTATGTACGCTACATCAACGCAACCCATGGCCGCACGGGAACGCTCTGGGAGGGGCGTTACAAGGCAAGCCTGGTGGGTGATGGCGACTACCTGATGCGATGCCATCGCTATATCGAGTTGAACCCCCTACGCGCGGCCATGGTCGCCGACCCGCGCGACTACCGCTGGTCCAGCCACCATATCCTGGCCTTCGGCGAGACCGATCCACTGATCACGCCGCATATCGACTATCTGGCACTCGGCGCCAGCCCTGTCGAGCGACAACAGTGGTACCGCGCCATGGTGATGGACAATGTCGATCCAGAGGATATCGAGGCGATCCGCCGACACCTGAGCCGGCAACACGCCTACGGCTCGGAGCGCTTCCGGCAGGCGATCGAAGCGCAGCTTGGCAGGACTGTCGGCCCGCAAAAGATCGGGCGGCCAACGAAAAGCGAAGGAAAACAGGGGTCAGAGTCGACTTTTACAACCGACCAACCTCAACCTGCCTGACCTCTGAAAAAGTCGACTCTGACCCCGTTTTTGTGACCCCGTTTTTGGCACCGGCATCAGCGACGAACTGTGCGCATCGTTGTCGCTCCACACGCGGCAGCAGAAGCCGTGGGGCGGCGAGCCCTTCGTCGAAAAATCACCGCGCTTACAGCACGGCAGTGGATCAACGCCCGGTCGGGCGACCACGGCGGGCCGTGGAAAATTCAACCTGACTTTTTTGCTTGACTCCATTTCCCGCCTCTGAATTACAGGTAGTCGGACGGAAACAACTCACTCTCGCGCACACCTAACACGCCAACAGAGCAAAACCAGTCGCTCTCTGCCAACGCCTCATAGAGTGCCCCCTGCCATGAGTTCTTAAAAGAGCGCCGACGCCGACTAGCTTGTTGTCCTAAATGAGCACGCGTGGCATCTGCATTCCCCAACAATTCGCCGTCATCCAGATCGACGTAGACGTTGACTAGTTCTGCGCCAGCGTGATCCGCGTAGAGCGATCCTAGTTTGAAGGCACTGAAGTGACTCCGAACCATTCCATTCTTTAGTTCCGACCAACTAGGGACGTCCCGTACAGAGAACGAAACTCCGGGGGGCTCACCGCAGACCACTTGCGCCACGAGCCAAATCTCCGAGTCTGCGCCGTCGAAATACGGATGAAGCGTTTGCTCTTCGCCGGCGTTGGGGCGCTTTTGCTTTGAATCCACGTTGCAGTCTATGCAGGCGGGCACCAGATTTAGCGGAGTCACGGCAAAAGCTGGATGGCGGGCCTTTGGCAGGTAATGATCTAAGGTGCCAACCACTCGCTGACAGCAAAGCGGGCAAATGTTTCCGGGGGCTTTCCGGAGCAACTCGTACAGATCCCTAGTTGGCCCTCCGTCACGAACAAATGTCTGCGTGTACAACTTTCCCAAGTCAGCCCCAGGGACATCACCAACAGAGCTGCTCTCCTGAAACAAGTACAGTTCAGCAGACACTGCGCGTGACTCGTAGAGCGACTCCGACTCTCGCAATGCATCCGCAATCCCATTGAGGCGCGCTCTACTTTCGTCGCAACGAATGGTCGCGGTGCACTTGCCGTACACGTCGCCAAGCGCAATCTGCGGCTTTTTAAGCGTTTTCATCCGCTGCTCTCTGTTTTCGCAGAATCATGCCTCGAGCAATCGCAGCTCCTTCGGCACCAAGGTCGCCACCGAAACGTTGCAACAGCTGCTCGAACGTGTCACTGGCCGCTGCCTCCTCGCGTAAACGACGGTGAAATCCCGAGTGCGTGACCTCCAATCCAAATACCTCGCGACTGAGGCGACCGACGTTTTCCCCAAATGTTTGCAGCTGCGGACGCGAGACGCTCGAAACCCTTCCGCTACGCTCGAGTATGGAGACACACGCCGCTGGCACCTCCTGAAGCACAACTGGCGAGTGCGTAGCGACGATGGCGACCCCGTTGCGGGATGTAAGCAGCTCCGAGACGCTTCGTATGTATGCCGCAAGCAACGGAGGGTGTAGGTGACCCTCCGGCTCGTCCAAAAGAACGAGCGTCCGCTCGTCAACTAGCTCAACCAACTTCGTTATCGACAGCAGCACAATCTTGTGCCCCGAACTCAACTTCTTTTCGAAATATTTTTTCGCGGTCGCCGACCACGCCTCCTCAGCTAATTCCAAGAGCGACAGGGGGTCAGCGTCCGAGAATACTGGGTCGTTGTAGAGCTGAGTTACCCCCCGCGTCCATCGCTCTCGACGCAATCCGCGCCGACAGGTCGCGAAGCTCTCGACGAATGCTTCCGCCAGTTGTTCGGGGTTTCTAGTAACCGAAGCGCCAAGCTCCTTGTCAAAGAACCTCAGGCCAACACTCGTCGCTTTCAACCGCACACGAGACTCGGGCAGCTCATGATTATCGAAGGCGCTGAAAGAGAGAGACACGAGGCCGGCAAATCCCGGCTCAACGCCGGCTGACGTCGGTTGATCTGAAAACGCCAAAGTGCCTATCGGCTCTTCGTCCGCATCTTCGGTGTAACCGAGAAGCGAACGCGCCAATCCGTGCATCAGGCGCGTCTTTCCAACGCCATTCCGTCCGATAATTACGTGGACGTTCGTAGGAGGCATGACATCCGGAACAACGTCAAATGTAGCCACGGCGTTCTCCGCCAGCTGATTGCCGGACGGCGGAAGACGGTAAGCGAAACTAAACCTTGTCAGCGACGTATCACCGGTCACTAGCCGATGAAACCGGGTGCGAACGGTGTCCGGCGTGATGAATCGCAAGAGGGAGTCGAACACAACCGGCTCGTTCAGCACGGCGTCAAACTGCTGCAAATCCGCAGATAGATCTCGCAACCCCGACAGGATCGCGAATTTCTCCGCAGGCGCGAGTTCGGCCAGTGTCTCGTAATAGTGCTCTTGCTGCCCCAGCGAGAAATATCCCTCCGGCAGTGATTGAAATCGCGGCTCTAGCGAAGGAGCGCGAACGCCCGGACCGACAACAGGTCCCCCCTTAAGACCTACATGCCCGATCTTTACATCGCCTAAATCGTGAAGCTCGGATCGCGCATCGAAGTAGTACGCCTGAAACTGAGTGCAAAACTTAGCCCAATCATCCCACCGATCTATCCGGAGATAGCACACCAAGCTGGCTGATTGCGGTAATGGATCCTCTCTACTGATGACAATGAACTGCATACTCCTCCCCAAGGAATGTGCGACCGGGACTAGACCACTAACCGGCAAATAAAAAAACGCCTGCCGAAGCAGGCGTCTTACTTACATATTCCGCCTATACTCCCCACCCACGTCATACAACGCATGGCTTATCTGGCCGAGGCTATGCGTCTTCACCGCCTCCACCAGCGCTTCAAACACATTACGACGTTCCCGCGCCGTGCGCTGCAAGAAACCCAACCCATGCCCGTCATGCACCTCACGCGCGGCTTCGGCATCGCCATCAATCACATGCCCATGCTCGGTCTCGCCCGCCGGCGCCAGCGCGTTGCGGTTGGTCTGATACCCGCGCACGTTATCGATCTGCTGCTGCTTTTCTTCCGGCGTTGAACGAATTAATTCAATCTCGGTCACCACCTCGCCCGCGTGCTCCTTGGGCAGGAAGGTGTTCACACCGACCAGCGGCAGGCTGCCGTCGTGCTTCTTGTGCTCGTAGTACAGGCTTTCTTCCTGGATCTTGCCGCGCTGGTACATGGTGTCCATCGCGCCGAGCACGCCACCGCGCTCGCTGATCGCCTCGAACTCCTTGTACACCGCCTCTTCCACGATGTCGGTCAGCTTGTCGACGATGAAGCTGCCCTGCCAGGGGTTCTCGCAGAAGTTCAGCCCCAGCTCCTTGTTGATGATCATCTGGATCGCGACCGCGCGGCGCACGCTCTCCTCGGTCGGCGTGGTGATCGCCTCGTCGTAGGCATTGGTGTGCAGGCTGTTGCAGTTGTCGAACAGCGCGTACAGGGCCTGCAGCGTGGTGCGGATGTCGTTGAACTGGATCTCCTGCGCGTGCAGGGAACGGCCCGAGGTCTGGATGTGGTACTTCATCATCTGGCTGCGCGCGGATGCGCCATAGCGCTCGCGCATGGCGCGGGCCCAGATGCGGCGGGCGACGCGGCCGATGACGGTGTACTCCGGGTCCATGCCGTTGCTGAAGAAGAACGACAGATTGGGCGCGAAGTCGTCGATCTTCATCCCGCGTGCGAGGTAGTACTCCACGATGGTGAAGCCGTTGCTCAAGGTAAAAGCGAGCTGCGAGATCGGGTTCGCCCCGGCCTCGGCGATGTGGTAGCCGGAGATGCTGACCGAATAGAAGTTACGGACGGCGTTGTCCACGAAGTACTGCTGGATGTCGCCCATCATGCGCAGGGCGAATTCGGTGCTGAAGATGCAGGTGTTCTGCGCCTGGTCTTCCTTGAGGATGTCCGCCTGCACGGTGCCTCGCACGGTCTTGAGCGTTTCGGCCTTGATGCGCGCGTAGGTCTCGGCATCGACGACTTGATCGCCGGCCACGCCCAACAGGCCCAAGCCCAGGCCATCGTTGCCCTGCGGCAGTTCGCCCGAATACGCCGGCCGCGTGCGGCCTTCAAACAGTTGGGCGATCTTCTCCTGCGCGACTTTCCAGCGCGCGTCATCGGCTTTCAGGTATTTCTCCACCTGCTGGTCGATGGCGGTGTTCATGAACATTGCGAGGATGATCGGCGCGGGCCCATTGATGGTCATCGAGACCGACGTCGTCGGCGCGCACAGGTCGAAGCCCGAGTACAGCTTCTTCATGTCGTCCAAGGTCGGGATGTTGACGCCTGAGTTGCCGATCTTCCCAAAGATATCCGGGCGCGGTGCCGGGTCCTCGCCGTACAGGGTCACGCTGTCGAAGGCGGTGGACAGGCGCGCGGCGGGCTGGCCGACGCTCAAGTAATGGAAGCGGCGATTGGTGCGCTCCGGCGTGCCCTCGCCCGCGAACATGCGGATGGGATCCTCGCCGGTGCGACGGTAGGGATACACGCCGCCGGTGTAGGGGTAGTAGCCCGGCAGGTTTTCCTTCTGCAGGAAGGTGAGCAGCTCGCCCCAGCTCTTGTAGGTGGGCGCGGCGATCTTGGGGATCATCTGGTGGCTGAGCGATTCGCGGTAGTTCTCGACGCGAATGGTCTTGTCGCGCACCTGGTATTCGTTGACCTCGTCGGTGATCGACTTGAGGCGCGCGGGCCACTCGCGCAGTAATTTGAGCGCCTCGGAATCGAGCGACTGCACGGCGTCGTTGTAGCGCTGGCGCAGGGTCTTGAGGCTGCGGTCGTCGCCTTCCAGCAAGGCGTCGTCGGCGTAGAGTGCGAGCTGCGCGGGCAGCTTTTCATCGCCCAGTTCCTGCAGCGCCTGCCAGAGTGATTGCGCGCGGTCGGCCACTTCCGCCTGCGATTCGATGCGTGCGTTGATGCCGCGGCCCTGTTCGGCGATTTCCGCGAGGTACCGCACTCGCGCACCCGGGATCAGCACCGTCGCACGCGGTTCTTTCAGCGAGGTGTCGATGTGCGGCGTCCACTTCTCGGCCGGCAACGAAAGCTTTTCGCGCAACAGGCGGGTCAGGTTGGCGAACATCCAACTGATGCCGGGATCGTTGAACTGGGAGGCAATCGTCGGATAGACCGGGATGTCCTCGTCCGGGGTCTGGAAGGCGACGCGGTTGCGCTTCCACTGCTTGCGTACGTCGCGCAGGGCATCTTCCGCGCCGCGCTTGTCGAACTTGTTGAGGACGACGAGTTCGGCAAAATCCAGCATGTCGATTTTTTCAAGCTGGCTGGCCGCGCCGTAATCGCTGGTCATCACGTACATCGGGAAATCGACCAAGTCCACGATCTCCGAATCGCTCTGGCCGATGCCCGCGGTCTCGACGATGACGAGGTCGTAGCCCAGCGACTTCAGGAAACCGATCGAATCCTTCAGCACCACGTTGGTCGCGGCGTGCTGGCGGCGGGTCGCCATCGAGCGCATGAACACGCGATGCGAACGCAGGGAGTTCATGCGGATGCGGTCGCCGAGCAGCGCGCCACCGGTACGGCGGCGGGTCGGATCGACCGAGATCACCGCGATGCGCATCCCGGGAAAGCTGGCGAGGAAACGGTTCAAGAGCTCGTCGGTGACGCTGGACTTGCCTGCGCCGCCGGTACCGGTGATGCCGACCACCGGGGTGTTGCCGCCGGCCAGCTGCCATTCCTTGCGCAACCGAGCGAGCTGGGCCTCATCGACCAGGCCGTCCTCGATGGCGGAGAGCATGCGGCCGATCTCGATTTCGTTGTCGAAATCCACCTTGTGCGGCATGTCCACGGGCATGCGTCCGGCTTCGGCGCGCTGGACAACATCCTCGATCATCTCGACCAGGCCCATCTTCATGCCGTCGTTGGGGTGGTAGATGCGCTCCACGCCATAGTCCTGCAGCTCGCGGATTTCCTCCGGCGTGATGGTGCCGCCGCCGCCGGCGAACACGCGGATGTGGCCGGCGTCGCGCTCCTTCAGCATGTCCACCATGTACTTCAGGTATTCGACGTGGCCGCCCTGATAGCTGGACAGCGCGATGCCATCGGCGTCTTCCTGCAGCGCGGCGCGGACAACGTCCTCGACCGAACGGTTGTGGCCCAGGTGCACCACTTCCGCGCCCTGCGCCTGGATCAGCCGGCGCATGATGTTGATGGCGGCGTCGTGGCCGTCGAACAGGCTGGCGGCGGTGACGAAGCGCAGCGGGCTGCGCTCGGGGGTGGATTCGGGCAGTTGGGCGGCGGGCGTACTCATGCGCGTCTCTTTAGCTGATGCGATCGATCCCCGATTGTAACGGGCCACGGGCAATGGACGTGGCACGGCGGGCGGATGCCGCGCGCCTCACGGAACCGGCACCGTGCCATCATCGCGCCGATGAAGAAGCTCGCACGCCGCTCCCTCTACGCCGTCGCCGTACTGCTCGCCCTGATCGGACTGGGCTGGCTGTTCGCCGACCGCCTGATGCCGGGCGCGGTGGGCGCGCCGGGGCATGCGCTGCCCGCGGTATCCGGCCAGACGCCGCTGGACCGGGCGGTGGAGCCGCAGCTGGCCGCGCATCCGGGCCAGAGCGCGGCGGTGATGATCAGCGACGGGCTGGATGCCTTCGCCCTGCGTGCGGCCACCGCGCGCGCGGCCGGCCGCAGCCTGGACCTGCAGTACTACATGTGGCACGACGACGTCACCGGCCGCCTGCTGGGGCGCGAGCTGTGGCGGGCCGCCGAGCGCGGCGTGCGCGTGCGGCTGCTGCTCGACGACATGCATTCCACCGGCAAGGACGCGGTGCTGGCGGCGATCGATGCCCATCCGCTGATCGAGATCCGCCTCTACAACCCGGCGCGCAACCGCAGCGGCCCGCGTCGCATGCTGGAAATGATCGTGCGCGGGCTCAACCTCAACCACCGCATGCACAACAAGGCGTGGATCGCCGACAACCGCATCGCCATCGTCGGCGGCCGCAACATCGGCGAGGAGTATTTCGATGCCTCGACCGAATCGAACTTCCATGATCTGGACGTGATCCTGGCCGGCCCGGTGGTGGGCCAGGGCAGCGAAATCTTCGACACCTTCTGGAACAGCGAGGCCGTCATCCCCTTCTCCGCCATCCACAGGACCTCGCCCGACGCGCTCGCGGGGGTGCTGGCCGGTGTCGATGCCGAGAGCGAGGGACCGCAGGCCCGCAAGTACCTGCAGCGGGTCGCCCAGGACACGTCGCTCCGGTCGTACTTCAACGGCAGCGTGAATGTCCACTGGGGCGAGCGGATGGAGCTGCTGTCCGATCCTCCGGTCAAATGGAAGGACGAATATCGCCAACAGTGGCTGGTCGAGCACCTGGCCCGGCAGATGCGCCAGACCCGGCGCCAGGCACTGCTGATCTCGCCCTACTTCGTCCCCGGCGACAACTTCACCCACGACCTGGTGGCAACGGTGGCGAGCGGCAAGGAGGTCGGGGTCATCACCAATTCACTGGCCGCGAACGACGTGTTGGCGGTGCATGGGGGTTACTCGCGCTATCGCAAGCGCCTGCTGGCCGGCGGCGTGCGCATCCACGAGCTGCGGTCCGACCCGGACGTGCGCACCGACACCAGCCTGCTCGGCAGCAGCGGCGCCAGCCTGCACACCAAGGCCTACGTGCTGGACGGCGAGCAGGGTTTCATCGGCTCGTTCAACATGGACCCGCGCTCGATGAAGCTGAACACCGAGATGGGCCTGCTGTTCCAGCATCCCGGCCTGGCCAGCGACCTCGCCGGGGAGTATCGGTATCTGGCCGGTCCGGCCATGAGTTACGCGGTCGAACTGGACGGCAAGGGCAAGCTGCATTGGGTGGATGCGCGAGCCCGGCCGCCAGCCCGTCTCGACCATGAACCCGACACCCGGCTCTGGCAGCGCGCGGCGGCCACGCTGATGCGCTGGCTGCCGATCGAGTCGCAGCTGTAGGGTTTTCCACCGCGCCCGCCGTGGACAGGCTTCCGGCATCGTCATCCGACATCGCTTACCTTGTCCGGGCTATCGACTGCCAAGGCGAACCGCGATGCCCCTGCCCGCCCGCGCCCACCTCCTGCCGCTCCTGCTGCTGCTCGCCGCCTGCGCCAGCCGCCCGCCGGCCAAGGCACCCGAGTACCTGCTGCTCGGCGAGGTCCACGACAATCCGGCCGCCCATGACGCGCGTCTCGAACTGCTGCGCGGGCGGATCGAATCGGGCTGGCGGCCGACCCTCGCGATGGAGCAGTTCGACCGCGAAAACCAGGGCGAACTCGATGCCGCTCTGCGCGAATGCCCGGATGCCGCCTGCGTGGCGAAGCGCGCCGCACCGGCGAAATCCGGCTGGCAGTGGCCACTGTACGAGCCGATCATTTCCTTGGCGATGCAATATCGGCTGCCGATCCTCGCGGCCAACCTGTCGCGGGCGGACGCAAGCCGCGTGGTCAAGTCGGGCTTTGGCGCCGCGCTGGACGGCGATCTTGTCGAACGCTATCGATTGAACCAGGACCTGCCCGCCAAGCTGCTGGCGGCACAGGTGGAAGCGGTGCGCGACGGACATTGCGGCCAACTCCCGGAAACCCTGCTTCTGCCCATGGCCAAGGCGCAGATCGCCCGCGACGTGCTGATGGCCGACACCCTGCGGCATGCACCCGGCGATGCCGCACTGATCGCGGGCAACGGCCATGCGCGGGGCGACATCGGCGTGGGTTTCTGGCTGCGACGGGCCGGCGCGATCCGAGTGCGGGCAGTGGGTTTCCTCGAAGCCCCCGGGCCGGGTTTCGACCACGCCAGCATGGTCCCCCGGTGGCCACGGCCGGACCCCTGCGCAGCGCTGCGCTAGTCCGCGCGGTCCCCGTGTGCAGGGCCGGGAATCCGAATGGCTTAAACTATCAGGCTTTCCCCCGACGCGGGACCGCCCGGTCCTGCCCACCTGGCGGCCCCATGCCGCGACCTGGAGCACACGCAATGGTTTTCGAAACCCTCGAGCACACCGGCCACGAACAGATCGTGTTCTGCCACAACAAGGACGCGGGCCTGAAGGCGATCATCGCGATCCACAGCACCGTGCTGGGGCCGGCGCTGGGCGGCACCCGCATGTGGAACTACGCGACCGAGGAAGAGGCGCTGAACGACGTGCTGCGCCTGTCGCGCGGCATGACCTACAAGAACGCGGTGGCCGGCCTGAACCTGGGCGGCGGCAAGGCGGTGATCATCGGTGATGCCTCGAAGGACAAGTCCGAAGCCCTGTTCCGCGCCTTCGGCCAGTTCGTGGAATCGCTGGGCGGCCGCTACATCACCGCCGAGGACGTCGGCATCGACGTCAACGACATGGAATACGTGTACCGCGAAACCGAATACGTGACGGGCGTGCATCAGGTGCACGGCGGTTCGGGCGATCCCTCGCCGTTCACCGCCTACGGCACCCTGCAGGGCCTGATGGCCACGCTCAACAAGAAGTACGGCGACGAGGAAGTCGGCAAGTATTCCTACGCCGTGCAGGGCCTGGGCCATGTCGGCATGGAGTTCGTGAAGTTGCTGAAGGAACGCGGCGCGAAGATCTTCGTCACCGACATCAACCAGAAGCTGATCGACCGCGCGGTCGACGAGTTCGGCGCCGAGGCCGTCGGTCTGGACGACATCTACGATGTCCCCGCCGACGTCTACTCCCCGTGCGCGCTGGGCGGCACCATCAACGAGAACACCCTGCCGCGGCTCAAGGCCAAGGTGATCTGCGGCGCGGCCAACAACCAGCTCGCCAACAACGCCATCGGCGACGAAGTCGCCAAGCGCGGCATCCTCTACGCGCCGGACTACGCGGTGAACGCGGGCGGCGTGATGAACGTGGCGCTGGAGCTGGACGGCTACAACCGCGAGCGCGCCATGCGCATGATGCGCACCATCTACCACAACCTCGGCCGCATCTACGAAATCGCGGATCGCGACGGCATCCCGACCTACCAGGCCGCCGACCGCCTGGCCGAAGAGCGCATCGAGCAGATCGGCAGCCTCAAGTTGTCGATGGGTCGCGGCACGCCGCGCTTCCAGGGCCGCATCCGCGGGAACTGATCCCGACGCAGCCGACCAGGGCGAGGCCGACACCTCGCCCTTTTTGTTCCAGCACCCGAATCCGCGCGAGATCCACGATGCACATGCCCAAGCTTGGTGAAGAAATCGATGCCCTGCGCGATGCGGTCCGCCGCTTCGCCGATGCCGAGATCGCGCCGCGCGCGGCCCAGGTGGACGAGGAGAACTGGTTCCCGCAGGAGCTGTGGCCCAAGCTCGGCGAGATGGGCCTGCTGGGCCTGACCGTGCCCGGCGAATACGGCGGCAGCGAGATGGGCTACCTGGCCCATCTGGTGGCGATGGAGGAAATCTCCCGCGCCTCCGGTGCCATCGGCCTGTCCTACGGCGCGCACTCGAATCTCTGCGTCAACAACCTCTACGCCAACGGCAATCAGGCGCAGCGGCAGCAATACCTGCCCAGGCTGTGCAGCGGCGAGTGGAAGGGCGCGCTGGCGATGAGCGAGCCGGGCGCCGGCTCCGACGTGGTCGGCTCGATGAGCTGCCGCGCGGAATTGAAGGGTGATGCATGGGTCGCCAACGGCAACAAGATGTGGATCACCAACGGCCCCGAGGCCGATGTGTTGGTGGTTTACATGCGCACCGCGCCCAAGAGCGAAGGCTCGCGCGCGATGACCGCCTTCATCGTCGAGAAAGGCATGAAGGGTTTCTCCACCGCGCAGAAGCTCGACAAGCTCGGCATGCGCGGTTCCAACACCTGCGAATTGGTGTTCGAGGATTGCGAAATCCCCACCGAGAACGTGTTGGGCGAAGTGAACCAGGGCGTGAAGGTCTTGATGGCCGGCCTCAACACCGAGCGTCTGGTGCTGTCCGGCGGCCCGATCGGTTTGATGCAGGCCGCGCTCGACCTCACCCTGCCCTATGTGCGCGAGCGCAAGCAGTTCGATGTCGCCATCGGCACCTTCCAGCTGATGCAGGCGAAGATCGCCGACATGTACACCGCGCTGGCCTCCAGCCGCGCCTTCGCCTATCAGGTCGCGCGCGACTACGATGCCGGCCACAAGAGCCGCGTCGATGCGGCCTCATGCCTGATGCACGCGAGCGAAGCCGCAGTCGATGTCACGATGGAAGCGATCCAGGCGCTCGGCGGCAACGGCTACATCAACGAGTTCCCGGCCGGCCGCCTGATGCGCGACGCCAAGCTCTACGCCATTGGCGCCGGTACCAACGAGATCCGCCGGATGCTGATCGGCCGCGAGCTGTTCAACGGCCACGGCTGAGCCGGAACGGCGGCGGCCTGCGGTATCCCTGCACGGATGCGGAAACGAAAAAGCGGCCTGACGGCCGCTTTTTCGCATCGGCTCGTGGGGGTCAGAAGCCGCGCAGGTAGCGCAACTGGACCAGGCCGCCCTGGCCGCGGTCGCTGCTGCGATGGCTGTAGTCCAGCCGCACCCATTGGCCGTTGCGGCCGTCGAGCCCGATCCCGAAGCCGAGAAGCCGCCCGCGTTGCGCCAGACCCATGCTGCCGATCGGCAACCACTGTTCCAAGCCGGTGAAGCTGGCCAGCATGCCGCCTTCGCCGCCATGGGCGCGTTGCCATTCGCCACGCGCATCCAGCGTGAGGCGCATCCCGTCGGACAGCGCCCACTCGCGCGACGCACGCAGGCCGGCATGGGCTTGCCAACGGTCCAGGTTCCAGCCATCGGCACGCAAACCGAATCCACCGCCCCCGGCTTCGTTGAAGCCGCGATCACGCAGCGATGCGTACTGGGCACCGGCATACGGCGTCAACGCGAACGCACCGGCATCGAAGCGGTAGCCGCCCTCGGCATTGGCGAAGAGGTATCGGCCGCCCTGCAGCGTGCTGACGCCTTCGTGGCGATAGCCAAGTTGCAGGCTGCGCTCCACCTCACGATCGAACTGGCCGGCACCGAGCGCACCGCGCAGGTAGCCGTGACCGCGCAGCCAGCCGGCATAGACCTGGGCCTCGGTCTGGCGGTTGCGTGCGCGGTCGCCCAGCTCGGACATCCAGCCGTCGCCTTCCATGCGCATCGCCGCGAAGCCGATCAGGCCGTCGCGCCCGAAACGCACGTCGTGGCCCAGCATCCAGCCTTCCATCCGGTAATCCATGCCGCTGAAACCGGCCTGCTGCAGCGCGCCGCTGCGGGAAAGATCGCGCATCCAGGCGCCTTGCAGCGCGGCTTGCCCGGACAGGCTGTCGAAACGGTCGCCCATCGCGCGGCGACTGGCGTCCATGGCCTCCAGCGTCAACGCAGTGGTGGCCGCATGCATCTGCCCGGACAGGCTGCGCAGCGACGCTTCGGCAACCGCTGCGCTGCCGATCTGCTGGATGTCGCCGGCACCGGCGACAAACGCGGTGCCCGGCCCGAAAGCGCCCGAATCGATCGCGCCCATCGCGGACTCGACGCGCGTGGCCGATTGCAGGGCGGCGGGAGACAGTCCCATGCCGGCCGCCGCCGCCGTCACGCTGATGCGGTTGATGTTGAGGAAGACGTTGTTGGCGTCGTAACTGAGCGTCGCGTCGAGGAACACGTTCGGTGCCGCCCTGATCGAGGCGAACTTGCCGCCGGCGATCGAGAGGCCGCCGGTCGCCGAGACCAACAATTCCCGTGAACTGGTGGTGTAGCCCGTGCGCACGCCGAGGATGGAAAGAATGCCGCCGCTGTCGCCGGTCAACGTGCCGCCGACGCCGAACGTGCCGGTCACCCGCAGCGGCGAACCCACCCAGACGCCGAGCTCGCTGCGGCGGTCCATGAAGAAATTGCCGGTCACGGCCGCGCCGGCATCGCGCCCGCCGTAGAACTGGCCTTCGGCGAGGGCCACGTTGCCTCCGATCGTTCCGCTCACGTAGGCACGTGCGGTGTTGGAGACCGTCAGGCTGGAGCGGGCAAGGCCGTTGCGGATGTCAAGCGCGCCGCCCGACACCAGCGTGCCGCCCGTGTAGTTCTGCGCTTCGGTCAGGGTCAGGGTGCCGGGGCCCTGCTTGGTCAGCCCGCCCGATCCGCTGATGCTGTTGCGCCAGATTGAATTGCCCGAGAACGACACCGTCACATCACCCCAGGCGAAGGTGCCCGGACCGTTGGCGGCCTTGGTCACGTCCAGCAGGCCCCAGCCGAACACCGCGTCGACGCCGGGTGCCCCGAGGTCCTTGGCCGTGCCGAGCAGGGTCTGCCGCACCAGATCGTTGTTGAAGTACGGGAACTGCGCCCAGACCACCGCGGCAGCGCCGGCGATTTGCGGGGCTGCATAGGAAGTGCCGCCACCGTTGAACAGGCCGTACTGGCCGCTGCTGTCGTACTGCTTGGTGATCACCACGTTGCCGGGCGCCACCATGCAGTAGTTCTTGGCGATCCCGCACTCCTGCGAATAGGAGGTCAGCTGGGTGGGCGTATTGGGATCCAGCGCACCAACGGTGATCCAGCCCTTCTCCAGCGCCGGGTCGCCGTTGTCCATGCTGGGCAGCGCCGCGTTGTCGGAGGGATTCGGACGCAGGCTGGCGTTGGCGCCGTCGTTGCCGCTGGCGAACACGACCAAGCCTCCGCGATTGACCACGAAATCCTTCCATGCCGTCGCGAGCTCGATCGTCAGCGCCGGATCGTTCCAGTACAGCCCGCCCCACGAATTGTTGATGATGCGTGCACCGGCGCCGGCCAATTCGGCGTTGATCGCCTTGAAGAAGTCGCCATAGCCCTGCCCGGCCGTGATCTCGTTGCCGCCCTGCCCGGTGCCGTCGTCCTTGGGGGGCGCATCGCCGATGATCCGCGAGGACACGACGCCGGCGCCCTGCGCCACGCCGCCGGGCCAGGTCGAGCTGCGGCTGACCGTGTAGTTGCCCGAAGCGTCCTGCGAAAGATAGTTCGCCGGCATCGACTTGCCCGCAGCCAGGCTCGCCACCGTGGTGCCGTGGCCGACCTTGTCGTCGACGCTGAGATCGTTGCCCGAACCGACATGGGTGAAGTTGGCCAGCACGCGCCCGGTGAGCGACGGGTGGTTGCGGTTGACGCCGCTGTCGACGAAACCGATGGTGACGCCCGTGCCGATCTTGCCGGCGCCCAACGCACCCGCCGAATTGATCAGCACGTGCATCCGCGCCAGGCTGGGATCGGCGAACGTGGCCGGCGCGGCCTCCGCGGCCACGGTCGGCGGCGCGATGTTGGTCAGGCTGGCATCGACCGGAATGGTTGGAGTGAACCCCGGGGTCGTCGTCGGCGGGGGCGTGACCGGGGGAGGCGTCGTCTGGCGGACACCGCCGCCACCGCCGCCGCATGCGGAAAGTCCCAGCGCCATCGCGCTGATGATCGCCATGGACAAATGGTTCCGCTTCTGCAGCATGTTCATCCCGCCTGTACTCCCCGAATATGTGGTTAGCCCGCCTGTCGCCGGACAACGAAGTTTTAACGGTTCGAGCCCGATTGCACAACCGCCGTGGTCCGGACTGGTGGCCGATCGCCGATGAATGCTTGAACGCGTCAGCTTCATGGCGGCTGCAGGGACCTCGCGAACCGCCCGCCGCACCCTCTGCCGCGGTGCGGCATAATCGGGTTTTTCCTGCCGGGAGTCCCCATGTCTGACGTCGTCATCGTCGGTGCCAAGCGCACCGCCATCGGTTCCATGCTCGGCCAGTTCACCGGCGTGCCGACGCCGACCCTGGGCGCGACCGCCATCGCCGCCGCGCTGGAACAGGCCGGCCTCAAGGCCGACGCCGTCGACGAGGTGATCATGGGCTGCGTGCTGCCGGCCGGCCTCGGCCAGGCGCCTGCGCGCCAGGCCTCGCGCGCCGCGGGCATCCCCGATGGCGCGGGCGCGACCACCATCAACAAGGTCTGCGGCTCGGGCATGAAGGCGGTGATGCTGGCCCATGACCTGATCAAGGCCGGCAGCGCCTCGACCATCGTCGCCGGCGGCATGGAGTCGATGACCAATGCGCCGCATCTGCTGAACGGCTCGCGCACCGGCATCCGCTACGGCAGTGCGCCCTTCATCGACCACATGGCCTTCGACGGCCTGACCAATCCGGACGACGGCCAGGCCATGGGCGTGTTCGGCGACATGGCCTGTGCCAAGTACGGCTATGACCGCGAGCAGCTGGACACCTTCTCCGCCCAGTCGGTCGAACGCGCGCAGAAAGCCATCACCAGTGGCGCCTTCAAGGCCGAGATCGCGCCGGTGACGGTGAAGACCCGCAAGGGCGAAGTCGTGGCCGATACCGACGAGGAGCCGGGCAAGATCGACACCAGCAAGATCCCGGGCCTGCGCGCGGCCTTCGGCAAGGACGGCGTGCTGACCGCCGCGTCCTCGTCCAAGATTTCGGACGGTGCCGCCGCGCTGGTGGTGATGTCCGCCGAAGCCGCCGAGAAGGCCGGCGCCAAGCCGATCGCCCGCATCGTGGCCCATGCCACGCATTCGCAGGCGCCGGAATGGTTCACCACCGCGCCCGTCGATGCGCTGCGCAACGTGCTCGGCAAGGCCGGTTGGACGGTCGGCGACGTGGACCTGTTCGAGATCAACGAAGCCTTTGCCTGCGTGGCGATGGCGCCGATGACCGATCTCGGCATCCCGCACGACAAGCTGAACGTGAACGGCGGCGCGGTGGCGCTGGGCCACCCGATCGGGGCTTCCGGTGCGCGTTTGCTGGTCACCCTGATTCACGCCCTGCAGGCCCGTGGCGGCAAGCGTGGCGTGGCCAGCCTGTGCATCGGCGGCGGCGAAGCCACGGCGCTGGCCGTGGAAATGATCTGAATGCGGCTGGGCCCAGACCAAATTGGCCTAAACGCAGGATCAAAAAAAACCGGCCAGGCATCTTGACAGCATTCATGAATTCGTCATGATGCCGGCACGCGCATCCTGCGCGTTCACAATCCCTTATTCGAGGACTTCACCATGATGATGAACAAGGCACTTCTGGCTCTGGCCATGGGTCTGGCCCTGACCGCCTGCTCCAACCAGGAACAGGCCGACAAGGCTACCGCCGACGCCGCCGGCGCTGCCGTCGAGGCCCAGACCGCCGCTGACGCCGCTGCCGCCACCGGCGACACCGCCGCTGCCGTGTCCGCCCAGGCTGCCGCCGACACCGCCGCGATGGCTGCCGACAGCGCCGCTGCCGCTGCCGCCAATACCGCCGACGCCGCCGGCACCCCGGCCGCTGGCGATGCTGCCGACGCCGCCCAGGAAGCCGCCAAGGCCGCCGGCAAGGCTGCCGATTCGGCCGAGCAGGCTGCCCAGTCGGCTGAAAAGAAGTAATCCCCACGGGCGACTTCCGCCCTTGAGTGGCGCTACAGCTGTACCGAAAAAACCGTCGATGACCTCGGCGGTTTTTTCATGCCGGCATCTGCCGCGAGCCGGATAACGAGCACGCATGCCTCGGAAGCCATGGAAGCCGGACCTTCACTGATCAGGCTTTTCCGGATCATTGGAAAGTCAACGTGGCCGAAGCTGGTTCGGGGTGAATATTCAACGGATTTCGGGCCGGCATGGGCACCCGCGCTTGGCCGGATTGCGCTCCGATTCCATCCCTGAACGACCTAAACGCAAACCGGAAAAAAAACGGCCAAACCGCTTGACAGCGTTTACGGCTTTGTCATGATGGCGACAACGCGCGCATCCGTGTGCGTTGAACCCACCTTTCGAGGACATCATCATGACCATGAACAAGGCTCTCCTGGCGCTCGCCATGGGTCTGGCCCTGGCCGCTTGCTCCAACTCGCAGCAGGCCGCCGACAACGCCGCCGAAGCCAAGGACGCTGCCGCTGAAGCCCAGCAGGCTGCCGACAACGCCGCCGCCACCGGCGACGCCGCTGCCGCCAACGCAGCCCAGGCCGGCGCCGATGCCGCCGCCGCTGCCGCCGATGCCGCCGCCACGCAGGCCGACGCCGCCGCCTCCGCCGGCAATGCCTCCACCGCCGACGACCACGCCGACGCCGCCGCCAATGCTGCCGACGCTGCCCAGCAGGCCCAGGATTCGGCCGAGCAGGCTGCCGCGGCTGCTGGCGCCAAGACCAACAACGACGGCAAGTAATCGCCCGCGTTGAGGTTTGCGACACTGGCCGCCGGGGCAACCCGGCGGCCATCCTGCGGATAGGCATCCGCAAGCTGTACCCACCGGCCGGACCCTGAGGTCCGCATGCCGAAAAACCCATCCGCTCGACCGCTGCACAGCCATCGAGCCGGAGTGCCGGCCGCAATCCTGCGTCCGGGGCTGCCCCACCCACTGGAGATCACCATGAACATCAAACTCGCCACCCTGATCGCTGCCAGCGCCCTGGCCCTCGCCGCCTGCAACTCCCCGACTGCCGAGCAGAAGGCCGACGAGGCTTCCGCCGCCGCCAATGAGGCTGGTGCCCAGGCCGCCGACGCCGCCAATGCCGCCGGCGACGCCGCTGCCGCCGGTGTCGAGGCCGCTGGCGCCGCCACCGCCGCCGCCGCTGGCGCCACCGCCGCTGCCGTCGACGCCGCTGCCGATCCGGTCCAGTCCGCCTATGAAGAAGGCAAGGCCAATGCCGCTTCCGGCATCGCCAATGCCGCCGACAAGGTTTCCGCCGAGATGAAGCAGGAAGCCGGCGAAGCCAAGGCCACCGCCGACGCTGAAAAGAAGGACTGATCCTTCCTTTGCCGCAATACCGGAAGCCCCGCCTCGGCGGGGCTTCTTGTTTTCGTGGGGCAGGCAGGCACTGGCGCGCATCGGCCCGCGTCACACCCGTTATCCTTGCCGTTTCGCCAGACGCACATCGCCCATGCCCGCGCTTGCCTCGCAGCTCGACCCCCGCTCCGCCGATTTCACCGCCAACGCCGACTATCACCGCGCCCTCACTGCGGAGCTGCACGCTCGCCTGCGCCGCGCGGCGGAAGGCGGTGGCGATGCCGCCCGAGCCAAGCACACGGCGCGCGGCAAGTTGCTGGCCCGCGACCGCATCGATGCCCTGCTGGACCCGGGCTCGCCCTTTCTCGAACTGAACGCCCTCGCCGCAGACGGTATGTACGACGATGCCGCCCCCGCTGCCGGCATGGTCACCGGCATCGGCCGGGTGATGGGGCAGGAATGCGTGATCGTCGCCAACGACGCCACGGTCAAGGGTGGCACCTACTTCCCGATGACGGTGAAGAAGCACCTGCGCGCGCAGGAGATCGCCCGCGAGAACCGCCTGCCCTGCATTTATCTCGTCGATTCCGGCGGCGCCTTCCTGCCGCTGCAGGACGAGGTGTTCCCGGACAAGGAACACTTCGGCCGCATCTTCTACAACCAGGCGCGCATGAGTGCTGAAAACATCCCGCAGATCGCCGTGGTGATGGGCAGCTGCACGGCTGGCGGCGCCTACGTGCCGGCGATGTCGGACGAATCGATCATCGTCAAGGAGCAAGGCACGATCTTCCTCGGCGGCCCGCCGCTGGTGAAGGCGGCGACCGGCGAGGTGGTCGATGCCGAGGAGCTCGGCGGCGCGGACGTGCACACCCGCATCTCCGGCGTGGCCGATCATTTCGCCGAGGACGACCACCACGCGCTGTCGATCGCGCGCGACATCGTCGGCACCCTCAATCGCAGGCGCGAGGTGCCGGTGGCGCTCAAGCCCGCGACCGAGCCGCTTTACCCCTCCGACGAGCTCTACGGCATCGTGCCGCAGGACACCCGCAGGCCGTTCGACATCCGCGAGGTGATCGCGCGCATCGTCGATGGCAGCGAGTTCCAGGAGTTCAAGGCGCGCTACGGCGCGACGCTGGTCTGCGGCTTCTCGCATATCCACGGCATGCCGGTCGGCATCGTCGCCAACAACGGCATCCTGTTCTCCGAGAGCGCGCTGAAGGGCGCGCACTTCATCGAGCTGTGCAACCAGCGCGGCATCCCGCTGGTGTTCCTGCAGAACATCACCGGCTTCATGGTCGGCAAGAAGTACGAGAACGCCGGCATCGCCAAGGACGGTGCCAAGATGGTGACGGCGGTGGCATGTTCCAGCGTGCCGAAGTTCACCGTGGTGATCGGCGGCAGCTTCGGCGCAGGCAACTACGCGATGTGCGGCCGCGCCTACGGCGGTCGTTTCCTGTGGATGTGGCCGAACGCGCGCATCAGCGTGATGGGCGGCGAGCAGGCGGCGAGCGTGCTGGCGACGGTGCGCCGCGACGGCATCGAGGCCAAGGGCGGCGAATGGCCGGCCGCCGACGAGGAGGCCTTCAAGGCGCCGATCCGCCAGCAGTACGAGGATCAGGGCAATCCGTATTACGCAACGGCACGGCTGTGGGACGACGGCATCATCGACCCGGCCGACACGCGCCGTGTATTGGGCCTGGCGCTCGCCGCATCGCTGAATGCGCCGATCGAACCGACGCGTTTCGGCGTGTTCCGGATGTAACAAGCCGGCCGGTGGCACCGGCGGATGCGATCCACGGCGCGCGCATGATAAGTTCAGGGATTCCGCAGCCCCATGCTGCTCCCCTGCGAGAACGATCATGGTGAGTTGGAGAGATTCCGGCGGCAACGCCAAGAAGGATGTGGCGGATTTCCCGAACGAGGTAGCCATCGCCCCGCCCGTGCAACCCGTGCCGGAGACCCCCGTGCGCAGTCCGGACCCGGCCCCGAGGCCGGCCGCGAAGGAATCGGTGATTTCCGCCGACCTCAGCATCGAGGGCAAGATCGAGGGCGCCGGACACGTCCGCATCGCCGGCAAGTTCAAGGGCGACGTCAACGTCAAGGGCGACCTGACCATCGAGCAGGGCGCCAAGCTCAACGGCAGCGTCCGGGCGGAGAAAATCACGCTTTCGGGCGAGCTGGACGGCAACATCGAATCCGCGCGGCGCGTCGATCTGCTCGCCGCCAGCGCGATGAACGGCGACATCAAGGCCGACGACCTGACCATCGCCTCCGGCGCACGGCTGCGAGGCCACGTGGAGTGCGGCTGGGCCGATGGCAAGGCGGCCCCGAAGAGCGGGGACAGCGCCGCGGCATGAACGTACTGTCGGCACGGGGCAAGGCGGACGAGGTGGGCGCGACGCGCACCTGTCCGCATTGCCGTGCCACGATCCTCGCCAGCGCCGCAGTCTGCCCGCAGTGCAAAGGCCACCTGCGCTTCGATGCCACCCCGACCCGCAAGGTGCTGGCATCACCCTTGAAGATCGAAGGCACCCTGCCCGGCCCGGCTCCAGGCGAGGCGTGGGAATATTCGGTTGTGGCGGTGATCAAGAACGAGCGCGGCGAGGAAATCGCGCGTCACGTGGTCGGCGTCGGTGCGATGAACCCCGGCGACGTGCGCACCTTCAGCCTGAGCGTGGACCTGGTCGCCAGCACCCGCATGCGGGCGCGCTAGGCGATATCAACCGCAACCGTTGCATCCGCCGCATTCGCCGGATGCCAAAGCCGATGCGGGCGCGATGCGCCGCCCCAGCGATTTCATCCAGCCCGGCCGTCCTTCACGCAGCAGCGGGATGGCGATGGCGATGCGCGTGGCTCGCCAGGAGCGCGGGAAGCGCGTGCGCCAGACGAACAGCGCCGCCAACAGCACCGCCAGGCCGATCACCGCGTATTGCATAGCCAGCGGCATCGCCTCAACCCCAACCCATCGCCTTCGCCACCTGGTAGGTGATGAAGGATGCACCGTAAGCGAGCGCGAACAGGTACACGGTGGCGAACGCCGTCTGCCGCCAGGACCCGGTCTCGCGCTTGATGGTGGCGAGCGTGGACAGGCACTGCGGCGCGTAGATGAACCACACCAGCAGCGACAACGCGGTGGCCAATGACCAGTCCTGCTGGATCAGCGGCAGGAGGGCCTGCGATGCGGCATCGTCATTGGCCGCCGACAGGGCGTACACGGTGGCGAGCGATGAGACGACTACCTCGCGCGCGGCCATCGCCGGGATCAGCGCAATGCAGATCTGCCAGTTGAAACCGAGCGGGGCGAAGATCGCGGTCATCGCATGGCCAATCCGCCCGGCGAAGCTGTAGTCGATGGCCGGCATGACCGCGCCGGCCGGCGCGGCCGGGAACGACAGCAGGAACCACAGCAGCACCGTCATCGCCAAGATGATGCCGCCGACGCGCTTCAGGAAGATCATCGCGCGCTCGTACAGGCCGATCACGAGGTCGCGCCAGTGCGGCAGGCGGTAGGACGGCAGCTCCAGCAGCAAGGGGTGCTCGCCGCGATCACGCCGCCAGCGCTTCATCACCCAGCTCACCAAGAGGGCGCTGGCGATGCCGGCCATGTACAGCCCGAACAGCACCAGCCCTTGCAGCTCCAGCCCGCCCAGCACTTTGCTCTGCGGGATGAACGCGCCGATCAAGAGCGCATATACCGGCAGGCGCGCCGAACACGTCATCAGCGGCGCAACCAGGATGGTGGCTAGGCGGTCGCGCGGGTCCTGGATCGAACGCGTCGCCATGATCCCGGGCACCGCGCAGGCGAAGGAGGACAGCAGCGGGATGAAGCTGCGGCCGGACAAGCCGGCGGCCGACATCGTGCGGTCCAGCAGGAAGGCCGCACGCGGCAGGTAGCCGGATTCCTCGAGGAGGAGGATGAAGAAGAACAGGATCAGGATCTGCGGCAGGAACACCACCACCCCGCCGAGGCCGGCGATGATGCCGTCGATCAGCAGGCTGCGCAGCGGGCCATCGGCCATCGCGCCCTCCACCACGCTGCCGAGCCATGCGGTGCCGGCCTCGATCGCGTCCATCAGCGGCGTCGCCCAGGCGTACACGGCCTGGAACATCAGGAACATCACCACCGCCAGGGTCAGCAGCCCGAACACCGGGTGCAGCAGCCAGCGGTCCAGCACATCGTCCACCTGCGCGGTGCGGCGCGGCATTTGCACGCTGGCCGCGATCAGGCGACGTGCCTCGGCGTGCAGGTCGGCCGGGGCGGAAGGCGCTGCCTGCGCGTGCTCGATCCCGCCGGCGGCGAACATCGCATCCACTTTCGCGACCAACGCCTTGGCGCCATCGCCGTGCACGGCAATGGTCTCGACCACCGGCAGGCCAAGTTCGCGCGACAGCGTCGCGACATCGATCTCGATCCCGCGACGCGATGCCGCATCCATCTGATTGAGCGCGACCAGCATCGGACGGCCCAGCGATTTCAGCTCCAGCACGAAGCGCAGGTGCAGGCGCAGGTTGGTCGCATCGACCACGCAGACCAGCAGGTCCGGCGCAGCCTCGCCCGGGTAGAAGCCGCGGCAGACATCGCGCGCGATGGCTTCCTCCAGGCTGGCGGGCGTCAGGCTGTAGGCACCCGGCAGGTCCAGCACGGCATAACCGCGCCCGGCGGTCCCGTGCATGCGGCCTTCCTTGCGCTCGACGGTCACGCCGGCATAGTTCGCCACCTTCTGGCGGCTGCCGGTCAGCAGGTTGAACAGCGCGGTCTTGCCGCTGTTCGGGTTGCCGATCAGCGCGATGCGCGGCAGGGTGGCTTCGCTCATGCGGCCGAAGCCTCCGCCTCGATGCGTACTTCGATGCGCGCGGCCTCGCTGCGGCGCAGGGCGAAGCGCGTGTAGCCCACTTGCACCATCAAGGGCTCGCGGCCGACCGGACCGGCGGCACGCACCTCCACCGGCTCGCCCGGCACGAAACCGATCTCGGCCAAGCGCCGGGCGATGGCATCGGCATCTCTGTCTGCATGCACGGCCACCACCACGGCAGCGGCGTTGTTCGGCAAATCCACGAGGCGCACGGCGCACTCCAGATGGGAATCGTTCTCATTTTACACGGAACTGGGGGCGCATCGCCTTATCATGGTTCCTTTCGAAAGGGCCATTCATGGACGGGAAGCTGCGACTGCTGCGCGAGGGACCGGTGGCACGGCTGCGGATGCAGCGACCGGAGGTCCACAACGCCTTCGATGCCGGCCTGATCGCCGAGCTCACCGCCGCGCTGGCCACGCTCGGCGCGGACGCCACGGTGCGCGTGGTGGTGTTGGAGGGCGATGGCGCCTCGTTCTCGGCCGGCGCCGACCTCAACTGGATGCGCGGGATGGCGAAGATGTCCGAGGCGGAGAATCGCGAGGACTCGCTCGCCCTCGCCCGCCTCATGCGCACCCTGGACGAGCTGCCCAAGCCGACGATTGCCCGCGTGCAGGGCGCGGCCTTCGGCGGCGGCGTCGGGCTGATTGCCTGCTGCGACATCGCCATCGGCGTACCGGAGGCAAAGTTCGGCCTGACCGAAGCCAAGCTGGGCCTGTTGCCCGCAGTGATCTCTCCCTACGTCATCCGAACGATCGGCCCGCGCCACGCGCGCCGTTATTTCGCCAGCGCCGAGATCTTCAGCGCCGAAGAAGCCCGGCGCATCGGCCTGCTGCACGAGGTCGTGAACGCCACCGCGCTCGACACTGCCGTGCAGCGACAGATCGAGCTGTTGCTCAAGGCCGGCCCGGTCGCGACCGCCGGCGCCAAGGCTCTGGTCCGCGATGTCATGGCGCACGATGACGGCGACCGCCACGATACCGACAACGCCGCGCTGATCGCGCGCCTGCGCGTCTCGCCCGAAGGCCAGGAAGGCCTCACCGCCTTCCTCGACAAGCGCAAACCCAGCTGGACCGAATCCTGATGTTCGACAAAATCCTCATCGCCAACCGCGGCGAAATCGCCTGCCGCATCATCCGCACCGCCCGCCGCATGGGCATCCGCACCGTCGCCGTGTATTCGGAGGCCGATGCCGACGCCCAGCACGTGCGCCAGGCCGATGAAGCCTGGCCGATCGGCGGCCCGCGCCCGCAGGACAGCTACCTGCGCGGCGACGCGATCCTCGAAGTCGCGTTGAAAAGCGGCGCGCAGGCGATCCACCCCGGTTACGGCTTCCTGTCCGAGAACGCGGACTTCGCCGATGCGGTGGAAGCCGCGGGCCTCGTCTTCATCGGGCCGAAAGCCGCCTCGATGCGCAAGATGGGCAGCAAGGCGGGCGCCAAGGAACTGATGCTGGCCGCCGGCGTGCCGGTGGTGCCCGGCTATACCGGCGAGGACCAGTCCCCGGACATCCTGCAGCGCGAGGCCGACCGCATCGGCTATCCGTTGATGGTCAAGGCCGCGCACGGCGGCGGCGGCAAGGGCATGCGCATCGTGCGATCGAGCGATGAGTTCGCCCCCAATCTGGAAAGCTGCCAGCGCGAGGCGGCCAATGCATTCGGCCGCGACCGCGTGCTGCTGGAACGCTACATCGAGAAGCCCCGCCATATCGAGATCCAGATCTTCGGCGATGCGTTTGGCGACGTGATTCATCTGAACGAACGCGAGTGTTCGGCGCAGCGCCGTTACCAGAAAGTGCTGGAAGAATCGCCCTCGCCTTTCCTCACCCCCGAGCTGCGCGGGGCGATGGGCGAGGCGGCGATCAAGTCCGGCCACGCCATCGATTACCAGAACGCGGGCACGGTGGAATTCATCGTCGGCCAGGATGGCCAGTTCTATTTCATGGAGATCAACACCCGCCTGCAGGTGGAGCATCCCGTCACCGAACTCGTGACCGGGCTGGACCTGGTCGAATGGCAGTTGCGCGTCGCCGCCGGCGAGCCCTTGCCGCGCACGCAGGACGGCATCTACAGCAGCGGCCACGCGATCGAGGTGCGCCTGTACGCGGAAGATCCGGATGCCGGCTTCCTGCCCGGTTCGGGCACGCTCACGCGTCTGCGCCTGCCCGAGTTCATGCCGGACGTGCGCATCGACTCGGGCGTGGTCGAAGGCGATACGGTGACGATCTTCTACGACCCGATGATCGCCAAGCTGATCGTGTTCGGGGTGGATCGCGCGCGCGCGCTGGCTCGGCTGCGCGAGGCACTGGCTGCGTGCGAGATCGAGGGGCCGAAGTCGAACATCGTGTTCCTTGAGCGGCTGGCGCGACATCCGGCCGTGGTCGGCGGCACCATCGACACCGGCTACCTCGATCGCCACCTCGACGAGTTCATCGGCGGTGCCGGCAGCGAATCCGAATCGCATGTGCAACGCGCGCTCACCGCGGCCGTACTGCGCTTGCGCGAAGCCCGCAACGACAGCGCATCCCCGTGGGACGTCCGCGATGGCTGGCGCCTCGACGGCGATGGCGCCACGCCGATCCGCCTGCAGGATGGCGATGTCGACGCGCAACTGTCGATCAGCGGCTCCGGCGGCGACTACATCGTGCGTGAAGGCGATGCGCTGACTTATCTGGAAGGCCTGCGCCTGACCGGCGAGGTGCTGAGCGGCCGCGTCAACGGTCGTGCACGCCGCCTGCAGGCGCGCAGCGATGGCGATGTCGTCACCCTGCACGATGGCGAGCGTCGCCACCGCCTGCAGCGCACCGCGTTGCACCGGCTGGAAGACGAGGCCGGCGGCGGCAGCGGCGACCGCGTCAAGGCGCCGATGCCGGGCCGCGTGGTGCTGGTGAAGGCGCGCGCCGGCGATGAGGTCAAGGCCGACGACGTGCTGATGGTGATGGAGGCGATGAAGATGGAACTGGCTCTGAAGGCGCCGCGCGACGGCATTGTCGCCGACGTGCAGGCCTGCGAAGGCGATTTCGTCGAGGCCGATGCCACCCTGGTCACGCTGGAGCATTGAGATGGCGCTTCCTTCCTCCGTCCGCATCGTCGAAGTCAGTCCACGCGACGGCTTGCAGAACGAAAAGGTCTTCGTGGCCACCGCCGACAAGATCGAGCTGATCGACCGGTTGTCCGGCTGCGGCCTGCGCACCATCGAGGCCACCAGCTTCGTCAGCCCCAAGTGGGTGCCGCAGATGGCCGATGCGGCCGAGGTCTATGCCGGCATCGACAGGCGCCCGGGCATCGCCTATCCGGTGCTGGTGCCGAACCTGCAGGGTTACGAACGCGCCCGCGGCGTGGGCGTGGAGGAGATCGCGGTGTTCACTGCCGCCTCGGAAGCCTTCAACCGGAAGAACATCAATGCCTCCATCGCCGAATCGCTTGAGCGCTTTGCGCCGGTGATCGCCGCTGCAAAGGCCGACGGCGTGCGCGTGCGCGGTTATGTCTCGACCGTGCTGGGCTGCCCCTATCAGGGCGAAGTGCCACTGTCGGACGTCGTGCGCGTGGCCAAGGACCTGCACGCGATGGGCTGCTACGAGGTCTCGCTGGGCGACACCATCGGCGTCGGCACGCCGGCCAAGGCCCGCGCGATGCTGCAGGCGGTCGCCGCCGAGGTGCCGATGGACGCGCTCGCCATCCACTTCCACGACACCTATGGACAGGCGCTGGCCAACATCCTCGCCTGCCTGGAGGAAGGCGTGGCGGTGGTCGATGCCGCTGTCGCCGGCACCGGCGGCTGCCCCTACGCCAAGGGCGCCAGCGGCAACGTCGCCAGCGAGGACGTGGCCTACATGCTGCACGGGATGGGCATCGACACCGGGATCGACCTCGACGCCTTGGTCGAAGTCGGCCGCTGGCTGGCGCCCCGCCTGCAGCGTGGCAACGGCAGCAAGGTCGGCCAGGCCCGCTCCGCGTGAACGCGGCATGGCGCATCCGCCCCATCGCGGCCGAAGACGACACCGCGATGGCGGCCATCATCCGCGCGGTGATGCCGGAATTCGGCGCCAGTGGCTGCGGCTTCGCCATCAACGATCCGGAAGTGGACTGGATGTCGAAAGCCTACGATGCGCCGCGCCATGCCTATTTCGTCATCGAACGCGACGGCGAAGTGCTGGGCGGTGGCGGCATCGCGCCATTGGCGGGAGGCGATGTGGACACCTGCGAGCTGCGCAAGATGTATTTCCTGCCGCAGGCCCGCGGACTGGGCGCCGGTGCGGCGATGATGGCCCGATGCCTCGATGCCGCGCGCGCCGCCGGCTTCCGCCGTTGCTACCTCGAGACCCTGACCGGCATGGACGCGGCGATGCGGCTGTACCAGCGCAGCGGATTCCGGCCCATCGGGCAGCCGATGGGCGCGACCGGCCATGGCGGCTGCAACACCTTCTACCTGCGCCAGCTCTAGCGGCCGGAACCCCGCGCTGGGCTAAAATCGCGGCTTTCCGCAGCAGGATTCCCGCATGCAGCTCTCCAACGTCCGCGCCATCGTCACCGGCGGCGTCTCCGGCCTCGGCCTGGCCGTCGCCCGGCACCTGGTCGCCCATGGCGGCAAGGCCGCCCTGTTCGACGTCAACGAGGACAAGGGCGCCGAAGCCGTCGCCGAGCTGGGCGCGACCAACGCCGTCTTCATCAAGACCGACGTCACCGACGAGGCCGGCGTCGCCGCCAACGTGGCCGCGGCCAGGGATTTCCTCGGCGGCCTGAACGCCTGCATCAACTGCGCCGGCATCCTGGGCGCAGGCCGCGTGCTGGGCCGCGAGGGCTCGATGAAGCTCTCGCAGTTCCAGGCCACGGTGATGGTGAACCTGGTCGGCAGCTTCAACGTCGCCAAGGCCTGCGCCGAAGTCATGCAGCACAACGAAGCCGGCGTGGACGGCGAGCGCGGCATCATCGTCAACACCGCCTCGGTCGCGGCCTACGAGGGCCAGATCGGCCAGGCGGCGTATTCGGCGTCCAAGGGTGGCGTGGTCGGGATGACGCTGCCGATGGCGCGCGAGCTTTCGCGCTTCGGCATCCGCGTGATGACCGTCGCGCCCGGCATCTTCTGGACGCCGATGGTCGATGGCATGCCGGACGACGTGCAGAAGTCGTTGTCGGCCTCCATCCCCTTTCCTTCGCGCCTGGGCAAGCCGGAAGAGTTCGCGGACCTGGTCGCCTACGTCATCGGCAACACCTATCTCAACGGCGAGACCATCCGGCTGGATGGCGCGACCCGCCTGGCGCCGAAATGACCGATTACGGCTCGCGCGCGGAACGCTCGGTGGCCGAGAAGTGGCCGGCGATGCGCGCCGGCGGCATGTGGCGGTTCGTGCTGGTGAAGGGCGTGGCGTTCTGGGGCGGGCTGATGCTCGCCTTCATGGCGCTGATGATGGTGCTGCAGCTCGGCATCGACCACCCTCGCCTGCCGTTGGTGCTGGCCGTCGCGGTGCCGCTGTGCGCGATCGGCGGCCTGTGCTGGGGCCTTTTGACCTGGATCTTAAACGAGCGCATTTACCGTGCGCTCCAACAACGAAAGTAAAGACATCGCATGAAGGCTTACGACATCAAGAAAGGCAACGTCGTCGAATACAACGGCGGCGTGTACCAGATCCGCGACATCGAGCGCAGCAGCCCGCAGGGCCGCGGCGGCAACGTGCGCTTCCGCTTCGTCATGTACTCCGTGCCCGGCGGCAACAAGCTGGACGCCAGCTTCGACGGCGACGACGACCTGCGCGAAGTCGAACTGTCCCGTCGCCAGGCCACGTTCTCGTACAAGGACGGCGATGCCTTCGTGTTCATGGACGACGAGGATTTCACCCAGTACCCGCTCGATGCCGCCAGCGTGGGCGACGCCGCCGGCTACATCACCGATGGCCTCGCCGGCTGCTACGTGCAGATCATCGATGACCAGCCGGTGGCGCTGCAGCTGCCGACCTCCGTGGTGCTGGAAGTCGTCGACACGCCACCGGAACTCAAGGGCGGTACAGCGACCAAGCGCCCGAAGCCGGCCCGCCTGAATACCGGCATCGAGATCCAGGTGCCCGAATACATCGCCAACGGCGAGCGGATCTGGGTCAACACCACCACGGGCGAGTTCGGTGGCCGCGCCGACTAGGCCGGTGGGCGCCGCCCTGCTGGGGTTGATGATGCTGGCGGCATGCTCGTCGCCGCCGACCAACATGCCCGTGCCGGAAGTGCCGGCAGCGCAGACGGTGGCCGATCCCGCATCGCCGGCCCAGGCCGCGCCTGCAGCCTCGCCGCCCGCGGCGGGAAGCGCTGCGCAGATCGATCCCAACCGGCTGCCCGAGGATGTCCGCGACTTCATCCTCAGGCAGCGCATGTGCCGGCATTTCAGCCGCCCCGAGTCCGAGGGTGGCGATCCCGCCATGGCGAAGGCACTGTGCGCCGATGCCGACGAAACCGCCTGGAAGGCGCTGGTGCGCAAGTACCAGGGCGATGATGCTGTCGCCAGCGTGCTGCTCGCCGAACGTCCGTCTACGGGGGTCACGAGATGAGCGAAGCGATGGTCGGCTGGGGCGTACGCCTTGAGCCGCTGGCCCACGGGCACATCCCTGCACTGCAGGAGGCCGTGGAAGATGGGGACATCGGCGGCTTGAACTACGTCAGCGTGCCGGGCCGCGACGGCATGGCCGATTGGGTCGAGAAAGCCTTGGCGATGCGCGATGCAGGGTTGCAGCTGCCCTTCGCCATCATCGCCGACGGCCGGCTGGTCGGCACGACGCGCTTCTACGACATCAACCCCACGGTGCCGACGCTCGCCATCGGCTATACGTTCCATGCGGCGTCCGTCTGGCGCACGCACGTGAACACGGCCAACAAGCGGCTGATGTTGGGCCACGCTTTCGACACGTTGGATGCGGCCTCGGTGTTTTTCCACACCAGCCATCACAACCTGCGGTCGCAAGCCGCCATCGAACGACTGGGTGCGCGGCGGGACGGCATCCTGCGCAATCACATGCGGCACAAGGATGGCAGCCTGCGCGATACGGTGACTTATTCCATCATCGACAACGAATGGCCGGCGATCCGCGATCGGCTGGACGAGCGCCTCGCCGGCATCCCGCGCTGATCAGTCGAAGATCTTGCCCGGGTTCATGATGCCGTCCGGGTCGAGCACCTGCTTGATGCCCTGCATCGCCACAATCTCAGCGTCGCTGCGCGTGCCCTGCAAATAGGGCTTCTTGACCAGTCCGATGCCGTGTTCGGCGGAGATGCTGCCGCCGTGGCACTCCAACAAGCCCGCCAGCAACCTGGTCACCCGCTCGCAATCGCGCACGAAGTCCGCTTGCGGCAGGTCCGCGGGTTTCAACACGTTGATATGCAGATTGCCATCGCCGATATGGCCGAACCAGACCACCTCGAACGCCGGGTATTCACGCGAGATCAGCGCCTCGGCCTCGGACAGGAACGCCGGCAGCGCGGAAATGCGCAAGGAGACATCGTTCTTGTACGGCACGTGCGATGCCAACGATTCGGTGATGCCTTCGCGCAGCCGCCACAGTTGCTGCGCCTGCGCCTGGCTGCCGGCGATCACGCCATCCACCGCCCAGCCGCTCTCCAACCCCCGCTCGAACAACGACAACGCGGCGACCTCGTCGGCTTCGCCTTCGTTCGCATACTCGACGACCGCATAGAAGGCGTGCCCTTCATCGAACGGACGTTGCCCGCCATGCGCCAGCACGTGCTTGAGCGCGGCATCGGTGAAGAACTCGAAGGCTTCCAGCCGCAGGCCATCGCGCAAGGCGGTGAAGGCCGCCAGCACGGCGTCGAAATCCGGCAGGGCCAAGAGCATCACCTGCGTCGGCGGCGGTGGCGCGGTGAGCTTCAGCATCGCCTCGACCACGAGGCCCAGCGTGCCCTCGGCACCGATGTAGAGCTGCCGCAGGTCATAGCCGCTGGAATTCTTCACCAGCGCGTTGTTCAAGTGCAGCACTTCGCCGGTGCCGGTGACGACGGTCAAACCGGCGATCCACTCGCGCGTGTTGCCGTAGCGCAGCACGCGGATGCCGCCGGCATTGGTGGCGATGTTGCCGCCGATCGTGCACGAGCCGCGCGCGGCGAAATCGACCGGATACTGCAGGCCATGTCCGCGGGCGGCGTCCTGCGCCAGCTGCAGCGGGATGCCCGCCTGCACCGTCAGCACGCGATCGACCGCGTCGAAGCCGATCACCTTGTTCATCCGCTCCAGGCTGACGACCAGCTCGCCGTTGGCGGCCACGGCCCCGCCCGACAACCCCGTACGTCCGCCCGAGGGCACCAGCGCGATGCCCTGCGCACGCGCCCAGTGCACGATGCCGACGACCTCCTCCACCGATGCCGGCAGCGCGATCGCGCGCGGTGCGGGTGTCCAGCGGCGCGTCCAGTCGCGGCCGTAATGTTCCAGCTCCGGGGCATCTGTCAGCAGGCGCAGGGCGGGCAAAGCCTCGCGCAAGGCTTCAAGGGCGTCATCCATGCGGTCAATCTACTCCAAACGCCTGCGTATGTAGCACAATGAAACTCGCCTCCCCCGCGAGCCGACCGTGTCCCCCACTTCGTTCCCTAAATCCGACATCCGCGTGCTGCTGCTGGAAGGCATCAGCGACACCGCTGCGCAGGCCTTCGCCGATGCCGGCTACAGCGACATTCGTCGCTTCGAGAAGGCGCTGCCGGTCGACGACCTGCACCGCGAGCTGCGCGAGGCGCACATCGTCGGCATCCGCTCCCGCACCAAGCTCGATGCCGACGCGGTCGCCGAGGCGCGCAAGCTGATCACGATCGGTGCGTTCTGCATCGGCACCAACCAGATCGACCTCACCGCCGCCAAGCGGGCCGGCATCCCGGTGTTCAACGCGCCTTACTCCAACACCCGCAGCGTGGCCGAGCTGGTCATCGCCGAAGCGATCATGCTGATGCGCGGCATCCCGCAGAAATCCGCGCAATGCCATCGCGGTGGCTGGAGCAAGTCCGCCAACGGCAGCCACGAGGTGCGCGGCAAGACGCTGGGCATCGTCGGCTACGGCCACATCGGCACGCAGGTGGGCGTGATGGCCGAGGCGCTCGGCATGCAGGTGATCTACCACGACATCGAAACCAAGCTGGCGCTCGGCAACGCGCGCAACGCCGGGGACCTGGACGCACTGCTGGCGATGAGCGACATCGTCACCCTGCACGTGCCGGAAACGCCGGCGACGCGGCTGATGATCGGCACGAATGAACTGGCGAAGATGAAGCCAGGCGCACACCTGCTCAATGCCTCGCGCGGCACGGTGGTGGACATCGATGCGCTGGCCACCGCCTTGCAAAGCGGCCACCTCGCGGGCGCGGCGGTGGACGTGTTCCCGCTGGAGCCCGAAGGCAATGCCGATGCCTTCGTCTCGCCGCTGCGCGGCATGGACAACGTCATTCTCACCCCGCACATCGGCGGCAGCACGCTGGAAGCGCAGGACAACATCGGCGCCGAGGTCGCGGCCAAGCTGGTGCGCTACAGCGACAACGGCAGCACGCTCTCGGCCGTCAACTTCCCCGAAGTCATCCTGCCCGGCCATGTCGGCAGCCATCGCTTCCTGCACATCCACCGCAACGTGCCGGGCGTGCTTTCGCGCATCAACGAGGTGTTCTCCGCGCGCGGCATCAACATCGACGGCCAGTACCTGCGCACCGACCCGGAGCTGGGTTACGTGGTGATCGATGCGGCTTCGGACCGCGACCAGGCCGCCCGACTGCGTGAGGCACTGGCCGGCATCGAAGGCACGTTGCGGACCCGCGTGCTGTATTGATCAGGCTAGCGTGCGCGCCAGCCAGCGTCGCGCCATCCGCCGAAGCGACTCATCCACGCCCGCGTCCTTCGCCAGCGCGGCGATGTCGCGCCAGGCCAGATCCAGCGATTCCTCGCTGACCACGAAATCCTCGTTGGAGCCGGCATGCACGACGAAGCGCACGTCGTAGTGCCAGTGGCCCGGCACGCCTTCGCGCTCGGGGATCCAGTGCCGGTCCAGGTCGAATATTCCGGGCTCCACGGTCAGGCCGCCCAGGCCTGACTCTTCCTCCGCTTCCTTCAGCGCGACCGCGGCCAGGTCTTCCTCGCCATCGGCGTGACCGCCCAACTGCAACCAACGGCCCAGTTTGCGATGGTGGGTCAGCAGCGTGCGCCGGTCATCCTCGCTGACCAGCCAGCTTGAGGCGGTGAAATGACCCGCCAGCCGATCGCGCCGATAGGCGATGCCCCCTTCGCTCGCCAATTCGGCGAATGCCACGATTTCCCCGGCATCGCCATCGGCCTGTGCGCGGCGCCAATCGGCCAGGCGCGCATCCATGTCCCATCCCGTATCCATCCGCGGATGCTGCATCGCATCACGCAGCTTCGCAAGCCGCAAAGGCACCAACGCCTTGTGCAGCAGGCCGCAGGCCGGTTATGGTCGCGGCTGCTCGTCGTTTCGGGCAACCCAACCACTGCCGTTGCCCAGGGGAGAACGCAATGCTGTTCCAACGCGTCAAATCACTCGACAAGATTCTCGAGACGGCCGAAAAGAAATCCCTCAAGCGCCAGCTCGGTGCCTTTCAGCTGACCATGCTCGGCATCGGCGCCATCATCGGCACCGGCATCTTCGTGCTCACCGCCGAGGCGGGCCAGAAGGCCGGCCCGGCGATGATGCTGGCCTTCGTGATCGCCGCCGTGGTCTGCGCGCTGGCCGCACTGGCGTATTCGGAGCTGGCCTCGATGGTGCCGGTCTCCGGCTCCGCCTATACCTACACCTATGGCGTGATGGGCGAAGCCCTGGCCTGGACCGTGGGCTGGGCGCTGGTGCTGGAATACGCGGTGGCGGCGGGTGCAGTCTCGGTGGGCTGGTCCGGCTACATGAACGGCCTGCTCGCGAGCGCCGGAGTGGAACTGCCTCGTTATCTCAAGACGGGTCCGATGGATGGCGGCGCGTTCAACCTGCTCGCCTTCGTCATCGCGCTGGTCGTCACCGGCCTGTTGGTCATCGGCACCTCCAAGTCGGCCAAGGTCAACGCCGTCCTTGTGCTGATCAAGGTGGCCGCGCTGACCGCTTTCATCGCGATCGCGATGCCCGCGGCAAAAGACGCCAACTTCACGCCGTTCTTCCCGACCGGCTGGGGCAGTCCGCTGGGCGGCGTCGGCGTGCTGGGCGCGGCGGCATCCATCTTCTTCGCCTACGTCGGTTTCGACGCGGTCTCCACTGCCGCCGAGGAGACCAAGAATCCGAACCGCAACATTCCGATCGGCCTGATCGGTTCGCTGCTGGTCTGCACCGTGTTCTACATGCTGGTGGGCTACGGTGCAGTCGGCGCGATCGGTTCGCAACCGATGCTGGACGCCAATGGCTTGGCCATCCATCCGGGCACGCCGGAAATGGCCGCCGCCTGCGCCGCGACAAACCCCGACGCCCTGGTCTGCAGCAAGGAGCCGCTGGCCCACGTGCTGAAGGTGATGGGCTTCGCAGGCTGGGGCAACGCGATCGGCATGGCCGCCGCGCTGGCACTGCCCTCGGTCATCCTGATGATGATCTATGGCCAGACCCGCATCTTCTTCACCATGTCGCGCGACGGCCTGCTGCCGGAGTTCCTGTCCAAGGTGCATCCGAAGTTCCACACCCCGCATATCGTGACCATGATCACCGGCGTGTTCGTGGCGCTGTTCGCGGCGATGTTCCCGGTCGGCATCCTCGCCGACATCTCCAACTCGGGCACCCTGTTCGCGTTCATGGCGGTGGCCGCCGGCGTGCTGATCCTGCGCAAGCGCGAACCGAACCGGCATCGTCCGTTCCGTACCCCGATGGCGTGGGTGGTGTGCCCGCTGGCCATCGCCGGCTGCCTGTTGCTGTTCCTGAACCTCTCGGTCTACACCATCGCGATGTTCTTCGGCTGGGCGATCATCGGCCTGGTGGTGTACGCGCTGTACGGTTACCGCAACAGCGATCTGGCCCGCGGCATCACCGGCCCGGAAGGCGGCCCCAAGATCGACCCGGAACCGCCGTTCCACGAGGGCCCGCAAGCCTGACCTGGCAGCGATGGACGAAAACGGCGCGGGTATCCGCGCCGTTTTTCTTTGTGTGCCGGATGCGGAAACGTTGCCGATCCCTCAGGCCCGATTCGCTACACTCGACACCATGGATCAGCCCCTCCCCTACGACCCGATTCGCCTGCGCCACCTGGCCGGCGAGCTCATCACCAACATCCGCGAACTCGGCCACGCCGGCTGGACGCCCGCGACCAGCAGCAATTTCTCGATGCGCCTGGATGATCGCCATGCCGCGGTCACGGTCTCGGGGCGCAACAAGAGCAAGCTGTGCGAAGCCGACATCATGGTGGTGGATTTCAATGGCCAACCGGTCGCGACCGATCTCAAACCCTCGGCGGAAACGCTGCTCCACACGCAGCTCTACCGGCGCTTCCCCGAGCTCGGCTGCGTGCTGCACACGCACTCGCTGGTGCAGACGGTCGCCTCGCGCCTGTTCGCCTCGCAGGGCCACGTCCGTTTCGAGGACTACGAGCTGCAGAAAGCCTTCGCCGGCAACACCACCCACGACGATTCGATGGACGTGCCAGTGTTCGCCAACACCCAGGACATGCAGGAGCTGGCCGCGAAAGTCGAAGATGCGCTCGACAGGCAATCGATGTGGGGCTACCTGATCGAAGGCCACGGCCTGTATGCCTGGGGCCGAGACATGGCCGAGGCACGCCGTCATCTGGAAGCCTTCGAGTTCCTGCTGGCCTGCGAGCTGAAGATCATGGAGTTGAAGCGATGAGCCGTTTGCGCGTGTTCAATGACGATGCGCCCGGGACCGTGTTGCTGGAAACACGCGACCATTCCGGCATTGCCGCTGAACTCGACAGGATCGGCGTGGTGTACGAGCAATGGCAGGCGGGCCAGCCGGTGAAGGCCGGCGACAGCCCCGAGGCGATCATGGATGCCTACCGCGCCGACATCGACCGCCTGGTCGCCGACAACGGATTCAACAGCGTCGATGTCGTCAGCATCGCCCCCGACAACCCGCAGCGCGAGGCGATGCGCGCCAAGTTCCTCGAGGAACACACCCACAAGGAAGGCGAGGTGCGCTTCTTCGTCGATGGCAGCGGCCTGTTCTCGCTGCATGTCGGCGGCAAGGTCTTCGAAGTGCTGTGCGAGAAAGGTGACCTGATCTCGGTGCCCGGCGATACCACCCATTGGTTCGACATGGGCGCGGAGCCCGAATTCGTCGCCATCCGCTTCTTCACCAATCCGGACGGCTGGGTTGGCCATTTCACCGGCAGCGACATCGCCCAGCGCTTCCCGCGCTACGAGCGCAGCGCATGAAGCCGGTCGTCCTCACCGACATCGAGGGGACCACCTCCGGCATCTCCTTCGTCAAGGACGTGCTGTTCCCGTATGCGCGCGCCGCCCTGCCCGGCTTCGTGCGCGAGAACGGCGACAGGCCCGAAGTGCGCCGCTGGCTGGATGCCGTCGCCACCGAGCAAGGCGCGATGTGCGACGACGGCATGATCGTCGAGGTGCTGCAGGGCTGGATCGACCAGGACCGCAAGCACACTGCGCTCAAGGCGCTGCAGGGCATGGTCTGGGAAGCCGGTTACACCGACGGCGCCTTCACCGCGCCGCTGTATCCGGATGTCGCGCCCGCTTTGCGCCATTGGCATGCCGAGGGCCATCCGCTCGCGGTGTTCTCCTCCGGCTCGGTGCCCGCGCAGAAACTGCTGTTCGGCCATACCGACGATGGCGACCTGGTCCCGTTGTTCGATGCCTTCTTCGATACCGAGGTCGGCCACAAGCGCGAGGCCGCCAGCTATCGCCGCATCGCCCAAGCGCTTGGGCGTCCGCCAGACGAGATCGTGTTTCTCTCGGACGTGGTCGAGGAACTCGACGCCGCGCGCGAAGCCGGCATGCGCACGGTACTGCTGGATCGCCGCGAGGATTATCCCGAGCCGCGCCTCGGCGATGCCGCGAACGGGCATGTGCGGGCGGAATCATTCGCGGAGATCACGGCCTGATCGACGCGAGCCGCCAGCATCGATGCGGCCTGCTGCTGGCGCTCGCCTGCACCAGCCAGGTATCGATGGCAGCGGTGGCCCAGCAGCCTCCCGCCGCTGGCACGACGGAAATCCCTGCCGAAACACCGCATCTGCTCAGTCGCCAGGCGCTGGACGCCTACCTGCTGACCCATGCGGGCAAGCACACGCCGCTCGATGCGTTGCCGCCAATGGCACGGCAGCGTTTCCTGGACAGCCTCGTGTTCGGGAGCAAGGGATTGGGCGGCTTCGATCCCGGCGACCTGGTGACGGAACTCACCCGGGACGAAATCGTTCGCGTGCTGGCGCTGTTCGATGCCCAGGACTACGCCGGCGTGGTCAAGTCGCGCCGCGTGAGGGCCTCGTGGACATGGCGCCTCCAGGCAGCGCATCCGGGCGAAATCGAACGCGGCTTCGACGCGCTCCACCATCTGGGAGATGCGGAAAAACCCGATGCGCTGCGCGACGCCTTCCATGCACTCACGGCGCGGTTCGATGGAAATCCCGACGCCATCGCCCGCTTGCCCGAGCGCGAACTGGTGTATCTGCTGCGCTCGATCCAACTGGGCGCCGACCACGCACCCACGCCCGGCGACGTCGAACGATTGCGCGCGGTGGTGGCCGCGCTGCGGGCGCGCAACATCGCACAGCCGCAGGACCATCGCATGCTGTACGACGCGATGCTGCGGACCCGGCAGTTCGAAGCGGCGCGGCAATACGCATCACGACATGTCGATGCCAACCTCCCGCAACTGCCCCGCATGGAGGATCCCTACCGCGACGATGCACCCGCCTTCAGCGCCTGGCTCGCTTCGGCGGATGGCGGCATCCTGACCCGTTCCGCGCTGGACCTGGGACCGACGCAACTGCTGGTGACTGCCGGCTGCCACTTCTCGCAGGATGCGGCCGAGGATATCGCCGGGGATCGCGTGCTCGGGCCGGCGTTCGCGGCGCATGCGCGCTGGCTGATGCTGCCGCCCGGGCAGGAAGACCTGGCGGCGATGCGCGGCTGGAACCGGCGTTTCCCCGATGCGCAGGCGCACCTGCTCTACGACCGCAGCGAATGGGCGCTATTGCCGCCAACCTGGCGGATGCCGGAGTTCTTCATCGTCCACGAAGGCAAGGTGATCGATCACGTCACCGGCTGGCCACGCGGCGACGCCGCGCAGAGACAGGCGCTGATCGATCTGCTGGCACGCGCCGGCCTGCTGGATCCGGGCAAAGCCGATACCGCGCCGTAACGAACGCTCAGGGTTCCGCTTCGATCAGGCGATAACTCGTCTTTGCGCGCACCTCGCCACGCCAACGGTCGAATGCGCGCACTTCCACCGCGTGCTCGCCGGCCGCCAACTTGGTGGGCAACGCGCCGCGCCACAGGTGTTGCGAGGGCTCGGCTTCCGGCGAGCGGTCGTAGCCGCGCAGGGCGCCAGCTTCATCATCGCGCATGTTCTCGGCCAGCAACGCCGGATCGGGTTGCAGCACCCTCTTCATCGGCATCCACTCGCTGCCATCGACGCGGAACTCGACGCGGGTGTCGTCCATGCCCATGTAGACATTGGCGTACACGCCCCAGGCCGGATACGCGCCGCGCCGCAGCGCCTTCGGCGCATGCAGGTGCATGGCCCGCACGGGATCATTCGAGGGGTGATAGCTGAGCGCATATCGGCCGTCGGTCTGTATCTGCAATCGCGCCCAACCCTTCGGCGTGCCATCGGCCATGGTCGAGATCGGCACGCCAGCGACATCCTTCACGCCCGACCAGAACGCACCGCAGGTGGCGCCTACGTTGTATTCGTGCAGCGGCCTCGCGCCCTGCCAGCCATCGGCGGCACCGTGGAAGACGTGTTGCTGCGCGTGGTTGTGCGCGGTGAGCAACAGGACCTGCGGAAAGCCGCGCAACAATGCGAACAGGCGGGTGCGGTCGGCATCGCGGAACGTGTCCTTGCCTCCGGGCTCGAACAGCGGGATGTGCATCGACAGCACCAGCAGGCGGTCCTTGCGCGCACCGCGCAGGTAGGCTTCGAGGAAGGCGAACTGGTCCTCGCGCAGGCCACCGATGTACTTCGGCGAAGAGGCCGGTTGCCAGATCACGTCGTCCAGCACGACGAAGCTCGCCTCGGGCTCTTCCCAGGCGAAGCTGTCCGGCCCGAAAGCCTCATGAAAACCCGCCAGCGAACGCGCGTCGTCGTCCGATGCCTGGTTGATGTCGTGATTGCCCGGCGCATGCAGCCATGGCACCTGCAGACGCGCGGTCTCGCGCTTGATGCCGGGATAGAGCGAGAGATCGTCGTCCACCACGTCGCCCAGGGTCAGGCCCAGGTCTGCGGCCCGTCCGGGCCATGCCACGCGGAAATCGCGCGCCGTCGCCGAAGCCTCATCGATCACCGCATCGACGATGCCACGCGCGTAATGGCCGACATCGACCCTCGACTTGGGCTGCGGGTCGCCAAACACCAGTACCCGCAGGCCCTCCTTGCGCAGCGGCGGCAGGTTCTCGCGACGCAGGGCGAAATCGCAGGCAGCGCCCTCGCCCGGCGTCCGCCAATAGTCCGGCAAGCCATCGCCACGCGGGGCCAACACATGGCCGGCAGGCTTGATGATGAAAACCGCTGCGCCGTCGCGTGGTTGCAGGTGGTAACGACCGTCGGCACCACTGCGGATGACATCACGACCATTGGAGACGGCGACATGAGCCAACCCCGGCTCGACGCCGTCGCGGCGGCCGTCGCCATCGCGATCCTCGAAGACGATGCCCGTGGTACAGGCCGGCGATGTTTGCGCGGCCACATCGACGGCAGCCAGTGACAGCAATGCCGCGAGCGCACACCGGAGTCCGCGCATGGATCAGCCTGCCCGGCGCGCCGCTGCGAGCACCGCGCCCGACTCCACCATCCGCACGGCGGCGGTGACATCGCCATCCAGCGCGCGATCACGCCCCATGAAGGCGATGTGGCGGCGCACTTCCTCATGCGCAGCGGAAACGACACGGCCTGGGTGGAAGCCTTCGGCCACGCCCAGCTCGCGGCGCAACCCGTCCACTTCCTCGAGGAATTGTGTGCGGTTGGAGGATGCCTGCGCAGGCGCGCCGTCCACCTTGGCGGAGAACGCCTCGGCATCGACGCTTCGTGCCAGATCCTGCGCGGCATGCAACATGTCGCGGCGAAAATCGAGCGCCTGTGCGGCGGTGGCCAGTTCGAGGCCGATCACCTTGGCGAGGTCATTCGTCATCGCCAGCACGTGGCGCGCCTCATTGGCACCCATCGACACATGGTCTTCGGCATTGGCGCTGGTCGGCACCGAATACACGGATGCCGGCATCGCACGCGAAGCCAGATCGTTGACGATCGCCGCAGCGGTGTACTGCACGATCATGTAACCGGATTCAGTGCCGTCCTCGTTGCCGATCAGGAACGCAGGCAGGCCATCGTTCGTGGCCGGATCTACCAGCTTGTTGAGGCGGCGCTCGCTGATCGACGCCAGCACCGGGATCGCGGCCTTGACGTAGCTCATCGCCAACGCAAGCGGCATGCCGTGGAAGTGACCGGCGGAAATCACCTGTTGCTCGACGTGCTCGGCCTTCGCATCCGGGAATACCAGCGGATTGTCGGTAACCGCATTGAGCTCGATTTCCAGCACGCGCGCGGCCTGTGCAATCGCATCACGTACCGCGCCATGCACCTGCGGGATGCAGCGCAGCGAATAGCTGTCCTGCGGCTGGTGCTTCTTGCCGCCGCGGAAGGGCTTGAAGCGTTGGTAGAACTTCTCGCGGCCGTGGCGCTGCGTGTCCGGCACCCAGTCCCAGCTGATGTCGAAGCTCAGCGCGCGGGCTTCTGCACCCTGCCAGCCATCCGGTTGCCATGGCTTGAAGCGCGGCACCAGGTGGTAGGGGATGTCGGCCAGCGTCGAGCCTTCCAGCAGCCGCCGCAAGTTGGCCGCAGTCTCCACCTGGCCCGGATGCGGGCGCAGCGCATGCACTTCCGGCGCGAAGGCGCCGAGGCGGCCGGCGAAGGCATCGATGGTCATGGCGGCGGCGATGTCGGCGGTCTCGACCAGTTCCTCGAGGCGGTGCAGCGCCAGCACCCCGGTCGCCAGCATCTGCGCGGTGCCGTTGTTGAGCGCGAGGCCTTCCTTGTAGCTCAGCGTGACGGGCGCAAGGCCCGCGCGCGTCAGGGCTTCGCCGCCCGGCATGCGCTCGCCCTGGTAGAAGGCCTCGCCACCGCCCAGCAGCACGATGGCCAGATGCGACAGCGGCGCGAGATCACCCGAGGCGCCGACCGAGCCCAGCTGCGGCACTACCGGCACCACGCCGGCATTCAACATCGCGGCCAAAGCTTGCAGCGTTTCGACGCGGATGCCCGAATGCCCGCGCAACAGCGTGTTGATGCGGATGCCGAGCATCGCGCGCACCACGTCAGGCGCGAACGGCTCGCCGACGCACACCGCATGGGTGACGATGAGGTTGCGCTGCAGCTCCGCATGCAGGGATTCGCCATCGTCCCGCCCATCTCGCACGCGGCGTCCGCCAAGCAGCTTGTCGGCGTTGCTACCGAAACCGGTGGATACGCCGTAGATCGGTTCTTCCCGGGCGACTTGCTTGGACAGGAAGGCGGCTGCGCGCTCGACGCGCTCGAGCGCCTCGGCATCCAGTTCGACCGGCGCGCCCTCGGCGATCCGCACCAGGGCGACGCGGTCCAGCGAATGGCCATCGAGAAGAATGCTGTTGCTCATCACGCCGTTGCTCCCGATCGGCCAGCCACCCAGCCGGCGGCGGCATCCAGTGCCATGGTGTCCTGTTCGCCGCTGCGCAGGTCCTTCAACGTCACCGTGCCATCCGCACGCTCGCCTTCGCCGCGCAACGCGACGAAACGGATGCCCGCGCGATCCGCGTACTGGAACTGCCTGGCAATCTTGCGCGCCTCCATCTGCGTTTCCACGCGCAGGCCGGCTTCGCGCAAGTGCTGCGAGAAGGCCAGTGCATCCTCGAAACCCGCCTCGTCCAGCAGGCCGACCAATACATCGACATTACTGGTCGCGACATCGACCAACCCGGCCTCACGCAATTGCCAGAACAGCCGGGTCAGGCCGATGGAGATGCCGACGCCGGGCAACTTGGACTTGGTGTAATGACTGGCAAGGTCGTCGTAACGGCCACCCGAGCAGATCGAGCCGATCTGCGGATGCGCGTCCAGCGTGGTCTCGTAGACGATGCCGGTGTAGTAGTCGAGGCCGCGCGCGATCGACAGGTTGATCGCGTAACGCGACTCGGGGATGCCCATTGCCTTCAACTGCTGCAGCGTGGCCACCAGCGCATCGCGACCTTCCTCAAACAAGGCCGTGCCGGTGCCGAGCGCGGCCAGTCTGTCCAACGCATCGTCATGGCCCGTCGAACGGATGCGCGAAAACGCCAGCAGCTTGTCGGCCGTCGCCCCGTCCAGCCCGAATTCCGTCCCGGTCAGCGTCGCGCGCACGGCGTCCTCGCCACGTTTGTCGAGCTTGTCGAGCTCGCGCAGCACCCGCATTTGCCCCTCACCCTCGATGCCGAGGCCCTCGAAGAAACCGCGCAGCAGCTTGCGGTGGTTGAGCTGGATGGTGAAATCGCCGATGGCGAGGCGCTCGAACACCGCGTGGATGACCGCCGGGATTTCCGCGTCGTAGCGCGACGACAGCGCGTCCTTGCCGATCACGTCGATGTCGCACTGGTAGAACTCGCGGAAGCGGCCGCGCTGTGCGCGCTCGCCGCGGTACACGCGCTGGATCTGGTAGCGACGGAACGGGAAAGCGAGGTCGTGCTCGTGTTCGGCGACATAGCGGGCCAGCGGCACGGTCAGGTCGAAACGCAGGGCCAGCTCCGGCATCCCTTCGCCGCCTTCCTCACGGGATTTCTCCAGCGCACCGGTGGATTGGGCGAAATAGACCTGCCGCTCGGTCTCGCCGCCGGTCTTGGTCAGCAGGACGTCCGACAGCTCGAACACCGGCGTTTCCACCGGCAAGAAGCCAAAGGCTTCGTAGGTGCCGCGGATGGTGTCCAGCATGTGCTGGAAAGCGATCTGCTCGCGCGGCAGCAGTTCCATGATGCCGGGCGGGGTGCGGGGCTTGATCAAGACGGCCTCGTGAACGGGAATCGATCCTTCATTCTAGCGGGCCGCCCTCCCCCCTTGCCGTTCGGGCAGGCGATTACGTACAATGCCGGGCTCGGAATCGGGGTGTAGCTCAGTCTGGTAGAGCGCTACGTTCGGGACGTAGAGGTCGTAGGTTCGAATCCTGTCTCCCCGACCAATCGCTGTAAACGTAAATGTCTGAAAAGCTTAGTCTTTTCGGGCATTTTCGTTTGAGCTTCCGAGTAGCGATATGGCGATTTTTTCGCTATTTTTCCGCGTTTGGTGTCCCCGAGTGTCCCCGCTGGTGTCCCCAGGCGGCGACTCTGAGAAGCACTTTTTTGCACTACGCATTGAACGTAGCGCTCTTGGATTCCATCGGGGCTCACCCAGCTACCGAATTCAGTCAAGAGGATGGTCCGCCAGCGGGACACGCATTATTCTGAGTACGTACCGTTACCACGGCACCAGAGCCACAAACTGACGTTACGCTCTTTCAAACGCACGCTCTGCCATTACTTCACTAGCGTCCCGTCGCAACATCGCTTCCGCTTCCGGGAAGAGGAAAGCGAGCAAGTCGTCGTAATCGTGATTGGGGAGATATTGCGGATCGCGGGTTAGCCAGCCTTGCTTGAACTCTCGCACCTTCTTCAGCCATGACGTTTTCTTACTGGCGTCCTGGTACTGCATTTCTTCAAATCGGTCGTAGTGTCCCATCATCACCGAGAACACCCACAGAGCGAATTTGTAGTTCGTAAAGAGATTGTTAGCCACTTCCCGCAAGTTGTTCTGGCCAATCAACACCGGCGTGCCATGCCTTGACGAATACGCCGCCTTGAGAAGATGGAACACCGGTTGGGAGTAGCTGAAATACTCAGGCAGGTTGAAGCCGCGCGCAGCGAAGCGTTGTCTGATTTCTAGCCAGCTGTCCTGAATGTCCCCACTATCGTTGTATGCCAAGGCGAATGCCTCCATGGCGTCCTTCAACGGTCGATCGCGGGCTTCTCGCACGTCCTTGCGGCGCTGATGCTCCAGTGCTTCTTTCGTCCCCTCGTAGTCGAAGTAGTACGCCCTGGGCACTCCAATACTGCTGACATCGAAGGTCAACTCATCGAAATAGACGATCCTGCTTTCGGGGATGGTTGCCGCCTCGGCAATCCCATGTTCGCCTATCACCGGCACATCCCACACGCATTCCAGCGCAAGGCGTCCTGACTCCTGGGACAGAGCGACGGTCTCTTGGCTCACCTTGAAGGCGTTGTGATTGTTGCTGAAATAGATGTCTTCCTCGGCAAGGCGTAGGGCTTCAATGTCCAGATCACCGAACAACCATAGGAGCAATCCGTCATCATCGCGGTAGAACTTCTGACGCTGCGCGATGATGTGCAGGAAGGTGGTCGATAGTTGGACTTCAAAGGCGACCCGCTTGCCTTTCCACTTGCTCTGGACATCGGGGCGACGCCAGCTAACGCCATCCTTGCTCGTCCATCGCCCTTCTTGCTTGGTGGCGTCCTTGTCGAAGGCGTCATCTGCCAGCACGCTATTTTCGATCATCCGCTTGGCGAGGATGTGGCGGGCGCTTTCCTTGGCGCCGTCGTATTTCTTGGCGCACACCTGTTCTTCGGTCAGCTTCTTGGAGCCGTCGCAGGCAGTGGCGTCGGCGGTGAAGCGGTGCTGGAAGTGGAACCGCTGCTCGGTCTTGTCCGCCGTCCACTTGGAGCGAATGGACATGGGCTTGCGGCAGAACAGGCAGACGTAACGGTTTTTCCCGTTGAGATATTCATGCTCGACCGCAACCCTGGCTTTCTCGATCACCTCGTCGTAAAGCCGATCACCCAGGAACTCGGCAAGACTGGTGGTCAACCCCGACTGGAGGTCCAACACGAAGTCGTAATGCTGTTTTATCGCCAGCGTGTTGCGCATTGGCAGCCATTATTGATGGGGCATATGGCATTGTCCCCTGCCCTGATCGCAACGCATGAGACAAGCCCGCCCACGGCTTTCGCCGTGGGCTAGGCACTGGACCGTTACATGGCAGTCCAACCATCCACCTCAAGCGCTTCCAAGGCGGTTTCAGCGTCCACGCTCATGCCAATACGGTGTTCTCCTGGCTGCAAGTCGATCGACTTGAAGTATTGACACTCCCCCCAGGACTCGGGAACGGGCAGTCCGGCAGGCACTGCCTTGAACTGGTAGTTGAGTTGGCTGGTGCATTGATATACATCTATTTTCATATGGATTCTCCTGTTGTTATGAAAAGACAGAAACCTCCTATCCTATCTATTTAGTGATATCGAAACTTTGCGAGCCATGGATGTTCGATCTTGTTTCAGATCCCCGGTCACCGGGCACCTCGCTGATCGAGCTGGGCGACAATGGCGGGAACAGGAGGACACATGCTCATTACGGAAGCCTTCCGCCGCTATGGCGTTGAACTGACTCAACCACAGTGGACCGTGACTGCCGTCATGAACGATCCACCCCAGGTCGTAGCCAGCCTCTGGCGGCACAACTTCAATGCCGACATGACTATTTACGCTTCCGGCACTTCACAATGGAAAGGCGCGGGTAAGCACATCTTTAACCGTCATATGCGCCAAGCAATGGCGGAAAACCTTCCCATCCGGGTGGTAGTAGCGACATCGGAAGACCCCGATGAAGTCCGCACCGGCAACACTCAAGCCGGCAAAGATTTCGAGCCCGATTTCGAGCTAGTCGGTCGGGTGGTGCGGCTGGAAGATGACTACTTCGAGTTGGCGTTCGATCGCACCGGTACGCCACCGGTCGAGCTGGTCGCGAAACGCTCCGGTGGTGGTGCTAAGTATTGGCATGTCGCCGAAGCCGTTGCAGCGTTGAGAACGCCTTCTAGTACGAGAGAGATTTCAGCCTGGCTCGCCAAGCACTACCCCCACGAAGACCATTCGGACTTGGGTGCCAACCTCGCCTTCTTAACCGTCAATGACGCCAACCGCCGCCACTACGACAAGACGCGAAGGAGCTGGCGCTCGGACTCCGGACATCCCCGCGATCGATTATTCCGCCGGGGACGTTACAAGACGACGACGTATGAAGTTTTCCGACCTGCTGTCCACGGGCATTGGGATCTCAAACCGAATGCCGATGGAGTGTGGGAAACCGTCCAACTTCCCACCACGACGATAGGGCTTGCCGAAGCCGAAGCCCAGGATCAAGCATTCGATCATCTACCGCCCCTGGACTCCGACCATGACGCCCGGGTGTGGGCGATGAAAGCGATCACCCAACGCCAAGGGCAAGCCGGCTTCCGCGCCAAGTTATTGGAAGCCTACGGTCAGTCCTGCGCTGTCACCGGTTGCCAGGCTGTGGCTGTACTGGAAGCGGCGCACATCCTGCCGTATCGCGGTGAGCATACGCACCGCGTGGACAATGGATTGTTGCTCCGATCCGACATCCACACCCTGTTCGATCTGGGGTTGTTGTGGATCACGGCCACCTCACACATTTCAATCGCGCCCACACTTGAAGGGACGGAATACGCGGCAATGGATGGCCAGGCCCTGCGCTTACCCGACAAGATCGACCATCACCCCAATCCAGCGCACCTGGCGGAACACGCACGTATGGCGCTGGAGAAGTCAGGTTAGCAATAATGAGCCCAACCACAACCATCTACTCTCACTACGAGAGATCTCAAACCCCCGGTCGCTCCTCCCCAATCTTCATGAGGTAGTGCTGTTCCTGACTAATTGCCTTGAACATCGCGCGGAACTTGCCGAGCAGATAGTCCACGTCGTATTCGGTCCAGTCGATCGGTGGACCGTTGATCGCGTCGCGGTGCGAACCCCGATCCACGAAGCGATCCAGCGCCGCATACTTGCTGGACGTGTCGGCGTCGGCCAGTTTTTGAACCGCCTCCGGGAAGTCAGAAGACCCGGTTGTAAAGGTGAAGAACTGTTCCAGAATGTTGCGCATGGCATTGGGCACCACTTGAGTGGGAACCTTCCCCACCTTAGCGTCTTTAAGGATGTGCCACCACACGTCGTAATCATTTAAGAGCTTGGCGGGGTCTAGAGTCTCAACCTCCGAATACGCATTCTTGAGCACCCGCAATAAGCCACACCGGTTATGCGCATTCGCCAAGTTTTTGATGTGTTGGCGGATGAGTTCGTGGAAGAAGAACAGGTTGTGGGTCAAGACGATCACCTGTTTGACGAGTTGAGGCCGGTCTTCGGGCTTGGCCAACTCGCGGTGGATCATCGTGGCAATGTCGTACACGTAGTTCTGCGACAGGCTAGAGATGGGATCATCGATAACGGCGATGGTCCGCCGCGGATCCACAGTTTCGTCTTCATCGTGTGAGCCTTTGAGGGACTCCATGAAGTAAAGGAACGCGATCAGCGTCTTCTCACCTTCACTCAAAGACTTGGTTTCGCAGTCCGCCACACCCGGACGACCCAGGCAATACACGCGATCCTCGCCTGCCTTACGTTCAATACTGAAAGCCGTGATCCCAATACTGCGTAGCCGATCGTTAATCGCGTCGATCGAAGCGTCCACGCCCTTTTGCAGCCGTCGCATTTCCCGCAACTCGGTGTTGAGCGCGTCCCGCTCCCCTCGCTTTGCGGTCAGGTCGGCCTTCGCCTGCGCTTCAGCCTCCTGTAACGGCCCCAATAACGAGTCGTGGTGCCCGTAGGCCTCCATGCGATCTGCATGCATGACCTGGTAGAACATAGCCTTGATCCGGTCACGCTCTCCTTTGCGGTCGCGGATACGGGTGTTGAAATCAGCGATAAGCGAGTTAAGCCTGGCCAGCGCGTCGGTCAACCCCTCCACGTTGACGGCCTGAACTACTACCACCGCACTGGGTTGCGCTTCTTTCTGACGCAACGTAGCCAGCGTGTCGTGGAGCGCTGTGCGCACTTCGGACCAGGCTAGATCCAGCCCTGCTTCCTTCGAGTCTGGGTCGGCCTGAATGGTTTGGGCACGCACTTCCAGCGCCTCGAGCTGGGCAGCGTAGGCCTGGATCAAGGAGGCAATCTTGTCGACCTTGGCCTTGCGCTCGCCTTCCAGGAGGCGCGCCAACTCGTCGCGGAAATCATGCGGCAGGCCTTGCTGGCAGAACGGGCACTGGTCGGTGTGCAGATAACCCTGGCCACGCGCCACCCAGTCCGCATTGCCGAGTTCGGCTACCAGGGGCGCCAAGCGACTGGTGGTAGACACCTCCACTACCTCGGCCCAGATCGGGTCGCACTCGATCCGTTCGATGGCGCTGGTATCCAGCGACACCGGCGATCGCTCACTTTCGATGCCGGACACATCGGCCAAGCGCTTTTCCAATCGCTCAATGGTGTCAAGTTGTCCATCATCGGGTAGGACGTGGGTGCGCAAGTCCTTGAAGAACTTGTCCTTATCTCTCCCATACCCCTGCAAAAGCGGACCCAATGTGGTCTTCCGGCCCCAGTCATGCGCTTTCCAGATATCGTCTTTGGCGCGCACGAACTCCTTTGTGATGTTGCCTTCGGCGGTTTTGACGCTCGTGTCCGCGGCGGTGATCTGGCCTTCCAACTCCCCGGCCCTGGTCTCGATGGCCTGGATCCGCTGCTGCCGGGTGGTGTCCACTTCCCCAACCGTAAAAATGCCTTGGATGGGCTGGCCGATCAGGCGATCCACGTAGTGGTTGTTGTAGACCAGGTATCGGTACCGAGCGTTGTCGGTCGTCTCGATACTGCAGTGGGCGAACGCAGGATCGTTGTGAGCCAATCCGTCGACTACTTCACCGATGGCGGATTTCCCCGCGCCATTGAGACCGTAAACATAGGTGGCCGTTTTGGTGGGATCCAGACGGATGGCGTGCGCCGTCGTCGGATGAAAGCTCTTGTGCTTGTAGATCGAGATGGTTTTGATCATGCCCGCCCCCCGCGGGTTCATCAAGGCCTAACTAGAGCCAGAAATCCCCTAGCGATGACCCGATGATCGCATGGGTATGTCACAGCCTCTGGAGTTATCGGATCGAGGCGAACAACGCGAAGAGATCAAGCGCCCCGGCCGGCAGCCCGTATCACTCCATCTTGAGATTAGTGTCCCCGAGTGTGTCCCCGAGATCGATTTTCCTTCATAAAATTCCTTGTTTTCAAGGGTTTTAATGAGTTTGTATGCTGGGTTCGGGACGTAGAGGTCGTAGGTTCGAATCCTGTCTCCCCGACCAATCGAAAGATGCATAAAAGCCTAAAAAAACAAGCGTTTTTTGGGCTTTTTTGTTTCGTGCATTGTCATCTACGTTCGTCGTCCCCACGAGTAAAAAAGGCCACTTTAGCGGCCAAAAAATGTTTATATCGTCCCCCACGTTGTCCCCAAGAACGCACCGCAGTAGACGCTATATCACTGTTTTTTCTCGGTTTCTTTCCTAGACAACCGACTCGCATATGCCGCATGGCTTGCAATGTTGTCCTCGCGTCGTCCCCAACGCCTGTGCGAACGTAGCGCTCATAGGGCCGTCAAGCCTAAAAAATTCGTGGGAAACGAAGCGCTCACGCGTCTATCCGGCGGTGACTTCCGCCTCTCCCCAGTGGGAATCTCACTTAACGAGATAGCCCAATTACATAGCTCGCTTTCTGCCCATACCCCACCGCCGTAAAGTGCGCTGGCTGGAGCGTTCCATTCCGCGCGCCTCAATGAGCGAGGCTTTGCAGAACTCCTCCGGTTCCATCGGTACTGTGTGCGACCTATCCGACTACGCCGAGAAAGTCCGCAAGCTGATGGGGCTGGACGCGCCTGCCGTAATTCTCGCGTCCGACCCGGTATTTGAAGACCCGGTGGCGTTCGCGATGGAAAAGCACCTGGAAGCATTCTTGGTAGCGAACTGGGCGCAGACCGAACTGGCCAAGGATTTCGCCATCTACGAAGAAGACGGCGAGCCCGTCAGCCAGCAATACGCAACCGACGCCGGCCCCATCGACATTCTTGCCGTTAGCCACGATCGCAAACGCCTGCTGGTGGTGGAACTCAAGCGAGGCCGCGCCAGCGATGTGGTCGTGGGACAGATCCTGCGCTACATGGGATACATCAAGGAACAGGTGGCCGAACCGGGACAATCCGTCGAAGGCGTGATTATTGCTTTGGAGAACGACCAAAAGCTCCACTGGTCATTGGCGGCGGTGCCGAACATCAAGTTCTATCGCTACCAGGTGAGTTTCCGGCTTCTGCCTGGATAATCACTCCCGTGACTACGCGCGCAAGGCATTGATCAAAAAACACCAATGAATGCTATGACCGAGGCCGCAAGAGATCCCGCATGTCGAAGTTGCGAACCCAGGCGCCATCCGTCTCTAAATTGAGACGTCAGCGCATAGCAATTAGCTGCCCCCTGACGGCTTTACGGCCTTCAATAGGTTCAAGAGCCGATCAAACTGTTTGTCATCCAGCGCCGATTTCAATGCTTCAAGTGGATGGCCTTCCACCCCCTTTCCATCGTAGATACGGATCGGGTTGTCGCCAAAGTTCCTGATTGTTGTTTCAAGCAAGTGCTTTTCTAGCGCCTTGTCGCCAGTAGCCTCCACTTCCTTCTTGTAGGCTTCAAAGGACTGTGCTGTGGCCACCTTGTAGGTGTAGTCCTGCTGAATTCGTGCGGTTAGGCTCGCATTCTTGGCCGCGAACCATCCTAGCCAAATGCCTGGCGCCAGGAGTGGAAGCACATGGAGCATTCGCTCCCATAGTGGCGTTTGCGAATCACTCGTCGAATGGAAACTCAGGAGTACATACACCAGATACCCCATGGCCCCGGAAAATGCCACAAGCCACCAAATTCGTTCCCATCCGAGTTTCTTTGCGCTGGTATCGAACGCTCCCGCCAAGCCCTGACGATTCAGATCGGCAATGGCCTTCGCAATTTTCTTCGTTGCCTCATTCAACTTCTTGTTGCTTTCAACGATCTGAGTATCAGCGTTGCTTCGATCCTGCTTGATAGTTTCCAGGATGGCCCCGGCCTCACCCAGAGTTTCTCTCGCTCCACTGACCGTTTCGTCGTACTCGGCTTTTGAGGCTGTCGTATCTTCAACGGCTTGCTTGATAGCCTCTAAATGTTTGGTAGCGGCTTCCTGGGCTATTGCGGCTTCCTGCTCTGACGCCTTGGACTGGGTCAAAGCCTCAGTGATTTCTTCCGCCTGACGAGCAATCGTGGCCTGCTGCTTCACCAGGGTGTCTGCGAGAGGGGCTGCATTCTCGACTCTTACAAGATTTTCGTTTACGTCCGAACGCAACGCGTCGACTACGGCTTTTCGCCCACGAAAGCGAGTGTCCAAAAGCGGATTCAGCGCCGCGCCAAGCTCGGCGACCCTTTGCGCAAAGGCCGATTGAATCAGCCACTGGAAGCCATTGTTGGCCGTCGGCGACACGATATTGCTCAGCTGGACGATACAGTGACGAATGATGGCTTCAGTTGCTCTATCGCCGGCACTCACAACCTTAGTTTTGCTTGCGGCAGTAGCTAGCGCCGACTCCCAATCATTGAACAGGGCGTCAAAGTCCTCGGCTTGACCATCTTTGAACCCATAGGGGGTGAAATCAGATTCGCTTGGGCGTGACTTGCGCGCTTGCTCCCAATTGCGATGGAGCGCCTGAAACTCTGCGTATGCGTCTTTCATGTCACCTCTGATGGCTTACGGCTTTGGAATACCCATGTGATTCATCAATGCTGCCAGTTGCGGCACCCTTTCCCTGGCCTCATCCAGCACAGCGCGAGTGAGCTGCCGCATCCAATCGGGTTCGTGCGCTTCACAACCAGTTGTCGCCTTAAATGTCCGCTTCATATGCTGGGTGTTGCCTTCGGTTTCGACACCCAGGATCTTCAACAGCCACGCTTCAAGGCATGGCTCTGACTCGATAACATCCAGCTTTCCTCGTTTACCGACGCGACTCTTTCGCGCCTTGGCACGCTCTTCGTCGCCCCAATCTGTATCGGTATCCAGCAGCAAAACAACCTTGTCGTGATCTCGATTGTTCGCGCGACGGCGGGCGGTATCCAGGACATGCTTGCCACCTTTGCCGTGCGCGTTGATTTCCTGAACCGAACGCCCTAGCCCCTCGCTATAGGTTCGCTTTACATGGCGTACGAAGGCGACTTCGGCGTCGCCCTCCCCGACGACGAGCAAGGTCTCCCGGACAGCGCGATTCTTGGCGACTGAGCGCGGCGTCATATCTGAGGAACTGCTCCATAGGCTCCACTCATATATTTCGCGTACAGATTGTCCTGACTGCGCACACCCTCCATCGTGTCCAGACGCCAGGCTTCACTTATGCAATCGTTCTTCTCCACCAGGATCACCTGCGATTTGCCGAGTAGGCTGATCACTTCGATCGAGTGGCTGGTGAAGATGATCTGCGAATTGTGCGGGTTGGTATGTGGGCTCGCGAACAGATCGAGCAAGGGCGCGATCATGTGCGGGTGCATGTCGCTTTCCAGTTCATCGATCACCGCAATGCCGCCATTGGCCAACACGCTCAGCAGATACCAGAGTCGCGCAAATGCTGTTTGCGTGCCGCTGGACTCCTCTTGCATATTCAGCTCGTATCTGGAACCGTCCTTCAAGGTATGAACTCCAAGCACCTGGTACTGTGGCGGCAACTTCACACCATCCGGTAGTTTCATCTCTGGCGGCGCAGCCAGATCCAGCTTCCTAATCTCAACGCCTGACAAACCAAAGTCCAGATCGCGCAACAGGGTTTCCATCTGCCGCTTCAATGCGGAATTCTCATGAAAGAAGACGGACGCATTGTGGAAACCGCGACTGGAGTCGACACGACCCGTTTTCATGATGTTGCTGGCGACATTTGCGCCGACTAGGCGCTGCGCAATTTCAACGCCATATTGCGCCGCGGTCGAAATCAACGAGGCGTTCGGGCGCACCTTCTTCGCTTCAGCCGGGCTGAGATCGAAGTCGTCATCCCGCTTGATGACGTACTCCTTCGCAGCTTCGTCCCAGTCACGCTCAAACACATAGGAAAACTTCGCACGCTTCCTGTTCGGGCGTCGGTAGACCGCCTCGTGCAGCACACGCTCCGGCGTGAGCTTCAACACGTAACGCCAGAGCGTGCCGCCCAGATCATCGGCTTCCAGCTCGAACTCGATCGGCTCGTTATGCGCGGCAAAATGCGGCGTGACCGGAATTTGTGCAGTCGGCTGACTCTGGAACGAATGAACTATGAACCAGCTCAGAAACGCCAACGGCTTGATGAGCGAGGTCTTGCCCGCGCCATTGGCGCCGATCACCGCCAGCGCCGTAGCCAGGCGTTGGCCCGACGGCGAGACCGCGTCCCAGCCGTGTGCAGCGGCCTTTTGGGTCAGGGCGAAAGACACTTCAGTTCGTTCCCTGAACGAGTGGAAGTTCTTGAATGCGTAGGAATGCAGCATGGTCGTCCCCGCTTGAACGGTCAGAAATCGACCGTGAAACTCATTATAGGACGCTTTTTTGTCTGTTTTCAAGTTTTAAGGCTGAACTTGAGACAACTTGGGCCCTTACCACGGCTATTCGTCAATCTCATTAAAGATTGCGACTGACGGAGTCAGACTACGTTCCGTACTTCCGGCGTCCTCACTTCATATGTCTCGAGCAGAAACATACAAAGCGCAGCACTCGCGGAGACGGCAAGCCTTGCGTGCCTGACGGTGAGGCCCTTGTGGTTGCTGCCCTTGCCATGGCCGGTTCCGTAAAGGTTGCGGAGTTCCGCAATACCGATGGCGACGGAGCCAAGATTGCTCAGAGTCTTCTTGATGACATCCGCGCCTTTCTTCTGTGCATGGATGTCGGTCGGGGCCAGTTCGAGGACCGTCTGAACCGCCTTCAAGAGCTGCGGGATCTCATCACTCTTGCCGTACTGGATATCCAAACCTTCCAGGATGGTCTTGAGCGTCGATTCGAGGAGTTCCTTGGCACTGCCGATCGCCTGCGCAGGATCATCGGCAAGGGACCGTTCGATCCGCTGGACATGCTCGGCGAGGTGCCGGCTTCCCAGTGACGCGATGACCTCCGGGGTAAGACCGGCGACTCCGTCCTTGGTAACGAGGTTGTTCCCATTCAGAACATATCCGTCCCGTTCCAGGTAGCGGAGCATTTCCTGGACGTGAGGAAGACTCCGATCCTCGATCTTGAACAGGATGTCCTCGTAAATCCGCAGCATGCGGGCTACGTGCTCATGGCTTGACCAATCCACGGATTCATAGAAGTACTCAACGGCGCTGCGGCGTTCGCCACGTGGCAGGAACTCCTGCGGAACAAACGCCTTCTCGAACCCGTAGCTGCTGAACAGATCATCGATTTCCCGTAGGGTCGAGCCGACCAGCCATTCCCGGAAGTGAGTGCGCGTGACGCGGCTGATCAGATCTCGCTTCATGGCATGAAGTGATGTCAGGAAACGGAAAACGATCGATGAAGCAAGGCTTCGAACGTTGCCTGCGCGGTTGCCAGCGCAGCGGCTTGCTGGGCGGCGATACCACGCACCGCGTCGGCCTTAGCAGCAAACTGGCGCTGCAGCTCCATGGGCGGCGCAATCATGGGGATCTTGTTTAGATTCGATTGGTTGAGTTTTGGCTGCGCACTACCAGTAATAAAGTCACGAAGGTCACGAAGGTTCATTTGCCACGAAAGAAACGACAGATCCGCATGCGCGGTTGTGCCAACAACATGTGCATGATTATTGACCCAATATTTTCCTTCCGCGATGAACGCAATCGGCGTCGAGCGCGAAACAAGATTCGCGCCATCTTCGGCGATCAGCAGGTTCATCTCGTCGAAAATGTACTCATCCATGTAGTCAATGATCCCGCTCGCTCCGTAGTACGGATACGGCCCTTGCCGGTTGTCGCGATCCGCGGATTTGATTGGTCTTCTCCGTCCATCCTTGTTCTCGACCAGTTCACCGAAAGGTATTGTCTGCCACCCCTTCGGATTGCTAGCCGGGTCTCCGAACATATTCAGGAACAGCGCGGGCACCAGTTCGGTGGACTTACGCTGGGCTTCGCGGCACAGGTGGACAATGCCTTCGGCACGGGAAAGCAGATCGACGATTCGGCTCTGTTCTGGGATAGCAGGAACATAGATCCGCGTTGACTCGAAATCGCCTCGGACAATATGCTTCATTGTCGAACCATGAGTTTTGGACGAGAGCTCGGCGAGCACGCTCTTGAGCGCGAAGAACAGGTAGTCCGCGTCGATATCCGAGTTCGGAAAGACCTTGAAAATGTGTTGGTTCAACAAGCCCCGCGGACCACTCCATCGGTAAACATCCAGCGTAGCGCTCCATGAAACGAGTAAGTCGCCAGGCTCGATGACGAGCTCAGGCTTTACTCGGCGTTTTGTGTAGTTGAACTTCTCGCCCGTGCCAGTAAGGTTCTGTATTCGGATGATGGGCAGGCCACCAGCTTCCCAGTCATCAGGCTTGAACGCGGCGCCGTTCACGAAACGGGCTACATCACCCAATGCACGACGACTCATGCCGCGTCTTCCGCCAACGCCACACGCAACGCCTCGACCTCACTGGCGATTTCTGCTTCTAGTGCTGCCAACTCGTCCAGCAATTCACGCGGATCGCGATGATCCACCTGCGCCGCACTGAGCGGCCGGTAACGACTGGCACTCAAGTTGTAGTCGTTCCCGCGTAAGGTCTCCGCTGTGGCAAACCACCAGTTCTTCGCCCACTCGAAGTTGGTAGCGGGGGCATGATTTGAACCTGCGGCCTGCCACTCCGCCCAGCGGTCATCGCGGGTACGGAACGCCTCGATCAGTACTGGCAGATCGTCGGCCTCGATCGGCTGGTCATGGTTGGCGTCCAG
>Ga0209793_1000144_pt1 | contig 126689 bp, 114 predicted proteins | sample EBPBio122009_DNA_FD_185863 | JGI IMG/M metagenome (GOLD analysis project Ga0209793, IMG submission 185863) | Wastewater treatment Type I Accumulibacter community from EBPR Bioreactor in Madison, WI, USA - Reactor 1_2/2/2009_ DNA (SPAdes) (version 2) | ecosystem: Engineered > Bioreactor > EBPR...
TCATGTTGATCACCATCCTTGCGATGATCAACCCACACCTCACTTCACCCGCAATTTCTTTCGCTCAGGCTCATTCCTGGGTGGAAACACGATCCTCGTTCAGGCTCATACCACGTTGGACAAGGCTCGGGTTTGCTTAGCATCGCCCGAGCGACGATAATCCGAACCGACAGCGGCCGTGCAGGCCGAGCGAACAGGGAGGCAGTGAATGGATCTGTGGGCGTGCCCGGCGGTGGTCACCGGAGCAGCATCTGGCTTGGGCGCGGAGACGGCCCGCTATCTGGCCGAGGCGGGTGCCAAGGTGACCGTGATCGACATCGACGGCGACGGAGTGCAGAAGGTCGCCGAGGAGATCGGCGGCCTCGCGATTCACTGTGATGTCGCCGATTCGCTGTCCGCCGAGAATGCCGTCGCGACGGCGCGTGCTGCGCATGGCGCGGCGCGCGTCCTCGTGCACTGCGTCGGCCGCGGCCACTCCGAGCCGATCGTCGGCGTCGACGGCCCGATGCCGCTCGACGACTTCCGGCAACTCGTCGAGGTGAACCTGATCTCGACCTTCAACATGATGCGGCTCGCCGCCGCCGACATGGCGCAGTTGCAGCCACTGGCCAACGGCGAGCGCGGCGTCATCCTGTCGACGGCGTCGGTCGCGGCCTACGAGGGACAGAGCGGCGAGGCGGCCTACGCCGCCTCCAAGGGCGGCGTCGTCAGCATGATCCTGCCTGCCGCGCGCGAGCTCGGTCCGCTGGGCATCCGCGTCGTCGGCATCGCCCCCGGCCTGTTCGGCACCCAGACGCTGTTCAACATGGAGAAGAACCTCGATTCCCGGCTCGCCCACCAGATCCCGTTTCCGCACCGCTTCGGCGATGCCGCCGAGTTCGCCATGCTGATCCTGCACGTCCTGAAGAATGTCATGATCAACGGCACCGTGCTGCGCCTCGACGGCGGCTACCACCGCTAGGCGATGGCAGAGGCCAGGCCCGGAGAACCATCATGAGCAAGACACTCGTCCTGCACCTCGTCTCACACGCCTCGGGCGAACTGGTCGAGATGCTGGCGCGCAATGCGGTCGCGCAGCTCGCAGGTGTCGAGGTCGAGCGGCGACTGTGGAAGATGGTCCGCCGCCTGGGCCAGATTCCCGAGATCCTCGGCGCGCTCGCCGCTTCGCCTGGCTACGTCCTGCACAGCATCAGCCATACCGACATCCGGGAAGCGCTCGAGGAGGGTTGCCGCCGGCTCGACCTGCCGTGCGATTTCGCGCTCGAACCGCTGATCGGCCGCCTGGCCGCGCACGCCGGCGCCCCGGTGCAGCTTCATCACAGCTCCGGCGATGCCTTCGACGAGGACTACTACCGCCGCGTCGAAGCCATGAAGTACGCCCTCGCCCACGACGATGGCATGGCCAGCGACGATCTCGAGGGCGCCGACGTGGTCCTCGTCGGCGTGTCGCGGGCGACCAAGACGCCAACCTGCATGTATCTGGCCTCGCGCGGCATCAAGGCGGCCAATGTGCCGCTGGTGCCGGGCGCACCGCTGCCGGCCGGTTTGATGAACGCGCACGGACCGCTCGTCGTCGGGCTGGTCGTCGATCCGACGCGCCTGGCCAAGGTGCGCTCCGCCCGCCTGCAGGCGCTGCAGCAGGACACCAGTACCGACTACACCGATGCCGACGCCCTGCGCAAGGAGGTTCTCGAAGCACGCCGCCTATTCATCAGGCGCGCCTGGCCCGTCATCGACGTCACGCATCGCTCGATCGAGCAGGCCGCATCGATGATCATCGACAAACTCAAGGCGCGCGTCGGAGACGCCTCGTCGTCCGGGAGGCCCCTGGACGGCAGGCCTGTCCAGTGACCTCAGTCGACCGTTCTGAGCACCTCTTCCGCCCCTTCGTGGAGATCGCCAAGGTCTGTTTCGGCCAGCTTGAGCAGGCGCAAGCACGAGCCGCCGAGCTTGCTCCATTCCTGCGTGCGGCTGCCGCCGGTAAGTTGCTGGACGAGATGTTCGGCCGTCTGGCTGATGGCTACCAGATAGCGGCTGGCGGCGGGTAGACCAGACTCGAAGAGGTCGATTGCCGACTGGTCGTGGTGGTGACGGATGGCCAGGCAGATTTCTTCCGGCAGCCACCAGTCTTGCGCCAGCAGACAGCCGACCATGGCGTGATCGGTGGGCAATTCTTGCTGTTCGACCGCCGTAAAGGTCAGCACGCCATCGGCATTGGCGCGCTCCAGCGTTTGCCGGTAGCCCGGAAAGCGGCGCAGCAGCATGGCGATGCCGCAGTCGCGAAACAGCCCATAAGTATACGCGTCGTGGGTACGCACTCGACGGTTCGGCAGCTCTTCGGCGAGCCAGCCCGAGAGCGCGGCAATCTGGGCCGATGCGCCCCAGAAACGTTCGAGTTGGCCGTTGCTCGGAAAAGCCTGGCGCAGGCTGATGGTGGCGACGGCCCGGCTGGCGACATCGAGACCCAACATCAACAGCGCATCGTGCGCCGAGCGCGCCCGGTTGCGCAGGCCGAAATACGGCGAGTTCGCGGTCTTGATCAGGCCGGCAGCCAGACTGACATCAGCGCTGATCAACTGGCCGATGCGCTTCACATTTCGACTGTCGCTGCCGATCTCGGCCTTGATCCGGTCGATGATGAGCGGGCGCGGTGGGATGTCCAGGTCCTGCAACGTCTGCTCCAGCACCTGGTCCACTTGCGGGCGCCCGTTCAGGGTTTCCTCGGGGATGTCAGTCATTTCTCTGCTCTCCGCGCCATCCATTTGAGCAAGGCGTGTTCGGGCATCGGTCGGGCGTGATGGAAGCCCTGACTCGCATCGACGCCAGCCTCCGTCAGTGCAGCCAATTGCGAGTGGTTTTCCACCCCTTCGGCGACCACCGCCATTCCCAGTTCCTGGCCCAAACGCGTCATCGACCTGACCACGGCGAAGGACCGGCGGTCTCCCGGCAGAGCGGCGATGAAGGACCGGTCCAGCTTGAGTTTGCTTGCCGACAGGTCTTTGAGATTGGCGAGGCAGGAATAGCCGGTGCCGAAATCGTCGATCGCCAGGCCGACGCCGACCTCGCGCGCACTACGCAGATTGGCCTGAACGGTTGGCGAGAGATCCAGGAACAGCGACTCGGTCAGTTCGAGTTCGATCAGGCGCGCTGGAACATCGGCACACACCAGGGCAGCGTGCAGGGCGGGCATGAACCTGGGGGAAAGCAGTTGCGCACGGGAGACATTGATCGCCATCGTCGTCGGTGTCCCCCGCGCGCGCAGGCGGGCGGCGCAGCGGGCGCCCTCGAGCAGGCTCCATTCGCCAAGGCGAATGATGAGGCCGGTCTTTTCGGCGACGGGGATGAAGCGCGCCGGAGCGATCTGATGTCCGCCGGCGTAACAGCGCATCAGCGCCTCCACCGCCTCGACCCGACCGTCCCGGCCGACGATGGGTTGAAAGTGGAGGCGCAGGCCACCGTTCTCCAGAGCGGCGTGCAGGGTGCTCTCGATGGCCAGTTCCTCGCGCGCCAGTTGTACGCCAAGACGCCCGGTCAGCAACTCGTCGCCGGATAGCGCCAGGCGATTGCCGCCCCGGCGCTTGGCCTCGAGCATGGCGCGGTCGGCGCGTTCGAGCCAGGCCGCGGGCTCCTCCCCGACCTGTTCAAGAGCAATGCCGATGCTGGCGGACGGGCGGATCAGGAGCTCATCGACGGTCAACGGCAGCCGGATTTCGACCAGTAACTGGCGAGCCAGTTGCGTGGCAGCGGACCGGTCACGGACCGCTGCCAGCACGACGAATTCGTCACCCCCCATCCGCAACAAGGCGCACGGAAGGCCGATCGCTGAACGAATACGCTCGGCAATGCGAGCGATGACACCATCTCCAGCCGCATGTCCGAAGGATTCATTTACCTGCCGAAAGCGATCGATATCCAGCCAGATGGCGCACAGCCGCGCCTGCCTGGCGCCGACATCGGCGATCAGCACCGCCGCCGCCTGCAGACCGGCCGTCCGGCTGAGGAAGCCGGTGACCGGATCAAGCGTCGGGTTCGCCGCTGGGATCGTGTCGAAGCGCCGGCGAAGCGCCTCTTCTGACGACGGATGACGGACCGGGTCGCTCACTGCGCTGTTTCCTCCTGCAAAATGAACTCGCTTGCCCCGATTGGCTTGCCAAGTTTGGACAGCTTAGGGGGCAGGGCCGAAAAGTGCTTGACCGGGCACGCCTTTCGCATGACCATCTGCGCCACCGTGACAGACGAATGCCCGGGGGACTCCCGCCATGTTGAATCCCGAAACCTCGCTGGCCAGCCTCTGGCTGATCGTGTTGCGTCTCGTCGAGCTGCATGGCATCGACCCCCAGGCGTTCAGCCAGGAAGTCGGCGTGCCGGCGGCAACGCTGCGCGATGTGCATGCACGCCTTCCCAGCCGGCTGGCCGATGTCGCCTTTGCGAAAGCCGCAGCACTGATCCCGGATCCGGCCTTTGCCCTGCGCGCCGGCGAATGTTGGCACCCCTCCAACCTCGGGACGATGGGTTACGCCTGGCTCTCCAGCCGAACGCTGCACACCGGGCTGAAGCGGCTCGAACGTTTCGGCTGCATCCTCGGCAACCGCAGCACCTATCGCTGCGTAAATACGCCGGGCAGCCTGCGCTTCGTCCTGGAGCATGGCCGCGGCGATACGCCGATTGGTCATTCGATCGCCGACTACACGCTGTCGCTCCTGCTCGGCATGTGCCGAACAAATTACGGCGGCAAGCTCAACGCTGCGGCGCTTTTTCTGCGCCGGCCGGAACCTGCCGACCCACAGCCATGGCCGAAACTGTTCGGCTGCAATGTTCGGTTTGGCGCCCTGGAAGACAGCCTCTTGCTCGATCGCGATACGGTGGATGCGCCGCTTCCGTCTGCGAACGTCCCACTGGCCAACACCTTCGACAGAATACTGAGCGAGCAACTGGCCCACGCCTTCGACGACGACATCGTCAGTCGCTGCAAGGCCCACCTGCTGCGCGAACTGACGTCAGGAGTGCCGTCGGCGCAAGAGACGGGTACGGCGCTGGGAATGAGCCAGCGGACCCTGCAGCGCAAACTCCACGAACTCGGCCTGACCTACCAGAGCCTTTGCGACGAAGCCCGTCACGAACTGGCCCGACGCTATCTTGATGACACGAACAAATCGGTTACCGAGGTCACCTTCTTGCTGGGCTTTTCCGAACAAAGCGCCTTCACGCGTGCCTTCCGACGCTGGAGCGGCATGTCGCCGACGACCTATCGCCACAACCCGGCGGCGTAGCCTCGCGTAGCCTCGTAGTCTCAGCGCCGGCAACACCGCGAGCGTCGGACGGTTATAATCCAGCGTTTCCCCATCAGACGATCAGAGACATCATGGAAGCCGAACAACTCAACATCATCGACAACCGGCTCGCCGACCTCGCACAGCGGGCGAGTGAGCTGCGGAGGTATCTTTGACTACGATCAGAAAGCCGATCAGTTAAAGACCGTCGCCCGCGAGCTCGAAGACCCGGCGGTCTGGGACAACGCCGAGCGCGCGCAGGAACTTGGCCGTGAGCGGCGGTCGCTGGAGAACGTCGTTCTGACGTTGAACCGCGTCGCCGACAGCCTGCGCGACACCGGCGAACTGTTCGCGATGGCGCGCGAAGAAGACGACGACGAGACGCTGAATGCGGTCGCGGCCGATATCGACGGCATCGAGAAGGAGGTTTCCGGCCTCGAGTTCCGCCGCATGTTCAACAATCCGGCCGACCCGCTGAACTGCTTCGTCGACATTCAGGCCGGCGCCGGCGGTACCGAAGCACAGGACTGGGCGGCGATGCTGCTGCGCATGTACCTGCGCTACGCCGAGCGCAAAGGCTACGCGGTCGAGGTGCTCGAGGAGTCCGAAGGCGAAGTCGCCGGTATCAAGACCGCGAGCATCAAGATCTCCGGTGAGTACGCCTACGGCATGCTGCGCTCGGAGACCGGCATCCATCGGTTGGTACGCAAGTCCCCCTTCGACTCGAATGCTCGCCGCCATACGAGCTTCTGTTCGGTCTCCGCGTATCCCGAAATCGACGACTCGTTCGAAGTCGAGATCAATCCGGCCGAACTGCGCATCGATACCTATCGCGCTTCCGGAGCCGGCGGTCAACACATCAACAAGACCGACTCGGCGGTACGCATCACCCATCTGCCAACCAACATCGTCGTCCAGTGCCAGAACGACCGCTCGCAGCACCGCAACCGTGCCGAAGCGATGGCGATGCTGAAATCACGCATCTACGAAGCCGAGATGCGCAAGCGGCAGACCGAACAGCAGAAGCTCGAAGACGCCAAGTCCGACATCGGCTGGGGCCACCAGATCCGCTCCTACGTCCTCGACCAGTCGCGGATCAAGGACCTGCGCACCAACGTCGAAGTCGGCAATACCCAGGGCGTCCTCGACGGCGACCTCGACCAGTTCATCGAAGCCAGCCTGAAGCAGGGTGTGTGATTCCGGTACCTGCTTGCCGACCCCTGCCTGCTCCGCCTGACCAACCCGCACCCGCACCGATCACGAGAACCGCACCCATCATGTCCCCGACCGAAAACAAGCCCGACAGCGCGCCGCAACACGACGAAAACCACATCATCGCCGAACGTCGCGGCAAGCTCGCCGAATGGCGGCAGAGCGGCAAGGCCTACCCGAACGACTTCGCGCGCGAAAACACCGCCGGCAAGATCAACGACCTCTACGATGTGAGAAGCCGCGAGGAACTCGCCGCCTCGCCGGTCGAGGTCAAGGTCGCCGGCCGCATCATGCTCAAGCGCGTGATGGGCAAGGCCTCGTTCATCACGCTTCAGGATCTCTCCGGCCGCATCCAGGTCTACGTCAGCCGCGACCACCTCGGTGAGGACGATTACGCGGGCTTCAAGCGCTGGGACCTGGGCGACATCGTCGGCGCTGTCGGCACGCTGTTTCGTACCAAGACCGGCGAACTGACGGTCGAATGCTTGGAGATCCGCCTGCTTGCCAAGTCGCTGCGGCCCCTGCCGGAGAAGTTCCACGGTCTGACCGACCAGGAACAGAAGTACCGCATGCGCTACGTCGACCTGATCACCAACGAGCAGTCGCGCTTCACCTTCGCGGTCCGCAGCCGCATCGTGCAGTCGATCCGCAGCTTCATGGTGCACCACGGCTTCCTCGAAGTCGAGACGCCGATGATGCATCCGATCCCCGGCGGGGCGACGGCGAGGCCCTTCGCGACACACCACAACGCGCTGGACATGCCGCTCTTCCTGCGCATCGCGCCCGAGTTGTACCTCAAGCGGCTCGTGGTCGGCGGCTTCGAGAGGGTCTTCGAGATCAACCGCAACTTCCGCAACGAGGGGCTAAGCCCGCGCCACAACCCGGAATTCACGATGATGGAGTTCTACGAGGCGTACACGGAATACCGCCAGTTGATGGACTTCACCGAAGGGCTGCTGCGGCACAGCGCGCGCGAGGCGCTCGGAGCCGAGGCGTTCGAATACCAGGGCCGCCGGCTCGACTTCGCCAAGCCGTTTGCGCGCCTGACGATCAGCGACGCGATCCGCCAGTCGCATCCCGGCTTCAGCGTCGCTCAGCTCGCCGACGCCGCCTGGCTGCGCGAGAAGCTGAGCGCGATGAAGGTCGACATCGGCGCGACCGACGGCCTCGGCACGCTGCAATTGAAGCTCTTCGAGGAAACTGCCGAGGCAGATCTCTGGGATCCCACCTTCATCATCGACTACCCGGCCGAGGTGAGCCCGCTGGCGCGCCGCAGCGACAGCAACCCTGAGGTTGCCGAGCGCTTCGAGCTGTTCATCGCCGGCCGCGAGATCGCCAACGGCTTCTCCGAATTGAACGACCCCGAAGACCAGGCAGCGCGCTTCCTCGAACAGGCGAAAGCCAAGGAAGCCGGTGACGAGGAGGCCATGTACTACGACGCCGACTATGTCCGCGCCCTCGAGTACGGCCTGCCGCCGACCGGCGGCTGCGGCATCGGCATCGATCGGCTGGTCATGCTGCTCACCGACTCGCCGAACATTCGCGACGTCATCCTCTTTCCGCAGATGCGACCTGAGTAGCGAGCAGGCAGGCCCGCGCACCGGCTCATGAGCCGCCGCGCCATCGTCATCGGTGCCGGGCTGGCCGGCAGCAGCGCCGCCGAACGTCTGGCCGCACGCGGCTGGACCATCGAGCTGATCGAGCGCGCCGACGCACCCGCCCAGGGGGCGTCCGGCAACCTCGCCGGCGTCCTGCGGCCCCTGCCCTCGGTCGACGACAACCGGCTGGCGCGGCTGACCCGTGCCGGCTTCCTCGAGGCCTGCCGGCACTTCGCGTCGCTGACGGCCGCTGGCCTGCCGCTGCGCTGGGCACAGACCGGCGTCCTCCATTTGGCGCGCGACGACACGCATGCCGCCACCCAGCAACGGGTGGTCGACGTCCAGCAACCGGCCGCCGACTATCTGCGCTTCGTCGACCGGGGCGAAGCCAGCCAGCTTGCCGGTTGGCCGGTCACACACGGCGGCTGGTGGTTCCCCGGCGGCGGCTGGGTCGATCCCGCGTCATTGTGCCGGGCCAACATCGCCCGCCACGCCGTCGCCATCAAGGCACACTACGGCTGCCGGGTCGCCGAGGTCGAGCGTCGGGCAGGTCTCTGGCGAGCGTACGCCGACGGTGGCGCCGTCATTGCCGAAGCGCCGGTGCTGATTCTCGCCAACGCCACCGACGCCGGACGTTTCGCCGTGGCCGCGCACCTGCCCCTGCGCGCCGCGCGCGGGCAGGTCTCGCATCTGCCCGCTGCAGCCGGTTCGGCGCCCGACATCGTCGTCTGTCGTCTCGGTTACGTGACCCCGGCAATCGACGGGCTGCGCTGCGCCGGCGCCACCTTCTCGATCGATGACGGCGAGACCGCACTGCGTACCGCCGACCATGCCGAAAACCTGGCCAGGCTCGCTTTCATCCTGCCGGGCCACGCCAAGGGCATCCAGCCGGCCGATCTCGGCGGCCGCGTCGGCTTCCGGCCGCTGGCACCCGATCGCCTGCCGATGGTCGGAGCGGTCGCCGACGCCACCGCCATCGAGGCCAGCCACCCATCGCGGCCGCTCGCCGAGATGCCGCGACACCCCGGCCTCTACGTGATCAACGGTTTCGGCGCGCGCGGCATCGTCTGGTCGGCGCTGGCCGGCGAACTCCTCGCCTGCCTGATCACCGGGGCGCCACTGCCCCTCGCCGACGACCTGGTCAGCGCGCTCGACCCCGGCCGCTTCCTGCTGCGCGGCCGCCAGAGAAGGGTTCGCCGCGACGACGCCGGCAGCGGGACATAGACGCACGCCCCGCCGACGCCTTCACTACGGCAGTGGCCACCCCGCGCACCGGCAGCCGCACCCGCATTGACCGCGCTCGAAGGAGGCCCCTATACTGCCGCCGACGCTCGCGAATTCCCTGGCCCGCCGGGCGTCCCCGGCCCTGTCGGCGGCGCCCAGCCGGCCGACAGACCACCATCGGCAGGCACGCCGCATGCCGTATGTACGGACAACACGGGAGATGCGTTCCCGAGCCTGGGAAATAGCGGCACGAGGAGTACGCATGTCCATGTCGACGTCGATCCTGCGCCCGGTGGTGATGCCGCCCGAACTCATCGGCCACCCTGCGCCCTGTGATCTGTTCAATGCCAGCGGAGTTCTTCTGCTGCGCGCCGGAGCGCTGATCGTCCATGGCCGCCGGGATCCGTCGCAGCCTCTGCGCTTCCTCTGCCCGGCGGCATTCGCTGCCAGGATTTCCCATGCCCACCCGGCCAGGGAGTTGTCGCGGATCGCGGCAAGCCTCGCCGACATTTCCGAGCGCATCGCCCGCAACGCGCACGTTTCCGCGAGTGAACTCCGTGAACTCGCGCGCGACCTGCTCGAAGTCTGGCTGCTCGACGCGGATGCCTGCCTGGGCTTCGCGCGACTGGGACGCTTCGCGCGCAGCAGCGTTCGGCACGCCATCCATGTTGCCTTGCTGGCGCTCGAGTCGGGATCGGCAAGCGGCTTGCCGAGCCAGAACCTGACGACGCTTGCCGGCGCCGCCCTGAGCATGAACCTGCCCAGATTCGCCTTGCACGACGAGATGTTCGATCTCAGCGGGGCTCCCGATGACGCCCAGCGCCGCAGCATTGGCGAGCATCCGATCGAAAGCGCCCGGCTCCTGAGGCGACTTGGCAAGGACTACGAAGACTGGGTTCCTGCCGTCATCTGCCACCATGAGAATGTGGATGGGAGTGGCTATCCCGGCGGCCTGAGGGGAGCATCGATACCCCTGACGGCGCGCATTCTGCGCGTCGCCGACACCCTCGCCGCGCGTTTGAGCGGACGCAAGGCGCGCGCACCCGTCTACTGGAACCTCAACCACGCGGGTGATGCGTCGCTGCTGACGCGACACGTATTCGGCGCTGACCTCGCGCGCATGGACAAATCGCTGGTGAATCAACTGATGCGGGCTCTCGGGCCGTTTCCACCGGGCAGCCTCGTTCGCCTGAGCAACCGCGAGTTGGCGGTGGTCACGCGGCGGCGTTTCGGCAGCGCCTCGCAGCCGCGCCAGGTGGTGGCGATCGCCGACACCTTCGGCCGTCCACTCGAAGCACCCATGTTTCGTGCCACCGGTCCCGGCTTGCTGGCGATCCGTGCCTATGCGCAGGACGAGTCGGGCCGTCATCACGCACACAACTGGGGTCGGGCGTGGGGTTATGAGCTATGAACGCGACAGGCGTGGCACAGACCTCCGAAGGTACGGTGCTGTCCGCGCGAACCGCCACGCCGTCAGACGCCAGATTCCTCTCCGCAATCTGACAACCGTCTCCTTGCGCGAACAGGCCCTGGAACTGCCAGGTGCCATCGTCAAAGAGCTGGACAGAAGACGGGGCGCCCTTGGCCATAGATCGAGCGTCAACCCCGACAAGCGAAATGCTAAGATTCGCGCCTTCTCTTGATACCGCCCCACCCACACAGGGAGAACCCGCATGAAACTCGAAACTCTCGCCGTCCACGCCGGCTACAGCCCCGAACCGACGACCAAGGCGGTAGCCGTACCGATCTACCAGACCACCTCCTATGCTTTCGACAATACCCAGCACGGAGCCGACCTGTTCGACCTCAAGGTGGCGGGCAACATCTACACGCGGATCATGAACCCGACGCAGGATGTCCTGGAGAAACGCGTTGCCGCGATGGAAGGCGGCATCGGCGGGCTGGCTCTCGCCTCGGGGCAGGCGGCGATCACCTACGCCATCCAGACGATCGCCGAAGCGGGCGACAACATCGTCTCCGCGTCTACGCTCTATGGCGGCACCTACAACCTGTTTGCCCACACGCTGCCGCAGTACGGCATCGATGTCCGTTTTGCCAACCATGCGGACCCGGCAAGTTTCGAGAAGCTCATCGGCGCCAGGACCAAGGCACTCTTCTGCGAATCTGTCGGCAACCCGCTCGGCAACGTCACCGACTTCGAGAAGCTGGCCGAGATCGCGCACCGGCACGGCATCCCGCTGATCGTCGACAACACCGTTCCCTCGCCCTACCTGTGCCGCCCGTTCGAACACGGTGCCGACATCGTCGTCCATTCGCTGACCAAATACATCGGCGGTCACGGCAACTCGATCGGCGGCATGATCGTCGATAGCGGCCGCTTTCCGTGGGCCGCGCACAAGGACAAGTTCAAGCGCCTCAACGAACCGGACGTCTCCTATCATGGTGTCGTCTACACGGAGGCGCTGGGCCCCGCGGCCTACATCGGTCGGGCGCGCGTCGTCCCGCTGCGCAACATGGGCGCGGCGATCTCGCCATTCAATGCCTTCCTGATTCTGCAGGGACTCGAGACGCTGCCCCTGCGCATGGACCGGATCTGCAGCAACACCGAGCAGATCGCGGCTTATCTCAAGAGCCACGCCAAGGTTGCCTGGGTCAATTACGCCGGACTGGCCGACCATCCCGACCACGCGCTGGTGCAGAAGTACATGGGCGGCAAGGCCTCCGGCATTCTCACGTTCGGCGTCAAGGGAACCGACTGCAGCGGCTCGCAGGCGGGTGCGCGCTTCCAGGATGCACTGCAGCTGTTCACTCGTCTCGTCAACATCGGTGACAGCAAGTCACTCGCCTGCCACCCGGCGTCGACCACGCACCGGCAACTGGCGCCGGCAGAACTGGCGAAGGCCGGTGTTTCCGAAGAAATGATCCGCCTGTCGATCGGTATAGAGCATATCGACGACTTGCTGGCCGATCTCGAACAGGCGCTGGCGGCCGCCTGAGGACATTGACGCGGGGGCCTGCCCGGCATGCTGCCGGCGGGCCCTGCGCGACGAACGCAGGCATTGGCAAGCGCCGAACAGGGTTTTGGGATACGATAGAGACATACCTTCGTGCGGGTCCGCCGATGCCCACCAAGCAAGACCGCCTGCCACTCGTCGATCTGCGTGCCGATGACGCCGAGATCGGGCGTTATGCCGCCCTGCTCGACAGTCTCGGCATCGGGCTGCTGGTCTTTGCCGCCGACGGATCGCTGCTGGAGCGCAACACGCAGGCGATTGCTTTCCTCGGCGATGCGCCAAGCCTTTGGCAAGATGAGAACGGACAGCCTCTGGCCACCGAGGAGCGCCCCGAAAGGCAGGTCATCAACACGCGCCAAGCCGTCCATCAGCGTGCCATCGGGCTGCGCGGAAGCGCGTCCGCCGCGAGCACATGGTGCAAGGCCAGCGCCTTCCCCGTCTTCGCCAGCGATGGCGGCTTGCGGCGTGTTCTGCTGATCCTCGCCGACCTGCGCCAGTACAGCCGGGCAGCCAGCGACAGCCAGCAACTGCCGACGCACGACCCGCTGACCGGGGTCTTCAACCAGCGCTACATTCAGCTCCTCCTCGACGATGAGGGACGTCGCGCCCGTCGCTACGGTACGCCCTTTGCTCTGGCCCTCCTGGCGATCGACAATTTCCGGGAACTTTGCCGAGCGCATGCCACGGGGTCGGCCGACCGACTGCTCGCCGACGTCAGTCGACTGCTCGGCAAGAGCCTGCGTGAATTCGACATGGTCGGCCGTTTCGGTGATGACCAGTTCCTGCTGATCCTGCCCAACGTGCGCGTCAACGAGGCGATGATCGGCCTCGAGCGACTACGTGAAACTATCGAGGCCAGCGCTACGAGCGACAGCGGGCCCTTGCTGACGGTCAGCGGTGGCGTGACCGAATACACCGGCGAGGATGCCGGGGCGCTGATCGAGCGCGTCCGCTCGCTGCTCACCGCCGCACGCGAAGCCGGCTGCAACCGGCTGTGCGTGAACATGGACATCTTCTAGCGGCGCAGCGCTGCCGCGGATCACGGCAACTCCTCGACCTGCAGCCAGACGCTACGCTGGTCGAGACTCTGGCTATTGCCGCTGCGCCCCTGACCGCTACCGGCACCCACGGCCTGCTGGCTGCTGCCGCCGAGTTCCAGCCATTCGCCGAGGCGACCGGAAACCGTACTCGTCAGCAGCTGCGTGCTGACGGTGCCGTAAGCACTCTCGCCGGGCGAGTCGAAACGCGGGCTGATGTCCACCGTCACACGCCCACCGACGACCCGGGGTGCGGCGTAGAAGCCTTGACCGAGATCACGGTAGACAATGCTCTCACTGACCACAGCGCCCCGCGGACCAATCGCCACCTGCCGTAGCGGGATCGGCAGCGAGCGTCCGACCTCGATCAGCGCCCGCCCACCGTCGACCACTTGCACCGTCTGCATGCTGCCGCTGGCCTGCGTCCGGCGCGAGTCCCAGGCCTGCGCACTGACGCTCGCGTCGCCACGCCGGACCTCGACGCGCGTACTTTCCTTGCTTTCCTGCATGCCGCCGGACGGCTTGCCGATCCACCGCGTTTGGCCGATATCGCCCCCGGCCACCACCGCCACCCCCTCGTCGCGACCCTCCACCTCACGGTTCTGGCTGACCCGGATCAGCAAGCGCCGCGGCGGCGTGTCGATCGCCGCGAGCGCCTGCCTGATCTGCTGGCGGTTGCGCGGCGAAGCACGCAGAATCAATTGATCGTTCATCCCCGAAAGGGTAGCGCCGGGCTCCAGCAAGGGCTGCAATGTCGGCAGCACCTGATCGAGCGTGCGATGCCGCAGGGCAATGATCTCCATCTCCTGCTGCGCCATGGCCAGCGCCGGCAGGCAGAGGCACAGCCGAAGCAGCAAGCCCCCGAGGGCGCCGACGCGTGCCAAGCCAATCGCCGCCGCCATGCCCGGCCGCTCAGGACAGATGCGGCAGGCCGAGATACTCGCGCGAACGCATCTCGGTCAGACGACTCGCCGTGCGGAAGAACTCGCTGGCCTGCGTTCCCTGCGTATACAGACCCTCGGGACCACAGTCGGCGGTGGCGATCAGCTTGACCTTGTGATCGTAGAAGATGTCGACCAGCCAGGTGAATCGCCGTGCCTCGGACGACATGCTTGCCGACATTCTGGGAATCGCCGACAGCAGCACCGTGTGATAGCCGCGCGCCAGTTCGAGGTAGTCATTCTGCGAGCGCGGACCGCCGCAAAGCGACTTGAAATCGAACCAGATCACGCCGTTGCCGCGACGCAGCGTCGGAATTTCGCGCCCGAGCACCTCGATGCTGCCCGCCGGTACGCCCTCACCGCCAGCCATCGCGGCGAAGTACCCGGCCATTTTCAGCTCGGCAGCCGCATCCGCCGGATAGTGGAAGATCTCGACCTGTTCGAGGGTTCGCAAGCGGTAGTCGACACCGGCATCGATCTCCAGAACGTCGAGACGCTCCTTGATCAGCGCAATCGTCGGCAGGAAGTTCTCGCGTTGCAGGCCATTCGGGTAGAGCCGATCGGGAGGGTAGTTGGAGGTCATCACGAAGACGACACCCCTGGCAAACAGCGCTTCGAGCAGCCTTCCGAGGATCATCGCATCGGCAATGTCGGATACGTGGAACTCGTCGAAGCACAACAGGCGCACCTCGGTAGCGATCCGGTCGGCAACCCGGAGCAGTGGATCGCTCTCACCCTTCAGCTCGTTCAACTGGCGATGGACGCCGTGCATGAAGGCATGGAAGTGAATCCGGCGCTTGCGCCGGTAGGGCACCGAGTCGAAGAAGCAATCCATCAGGAAGCTCTTGCCGCGCCCCACGCCGCCCCAGAAATAGACGCCACGCGGCAGATCGGGCGGGGAAAAGAACCGCCGCAGGGCGCTGCGACGCCCGACCTTGAACGACAGCAGCGCATAGTAAAGGCGCTGCAGGCGCTCGGCGGCCGCCCGCTGCGCAGCGTCGGCAGTGAAGTGCCGTACCGCGAGCAGGCCCTCGTAGGCGTCGAGCATGCCGCGCTCGGGGACGCGGAGAATTCTGTGAGGCATCAGCTTCCTTCCGGTGCTTGGGGGAGATTTCTGGTGGATGCCGGGGCAGGCAGGTGGAGACCGCTGCAGGCGCCGCGGCGAACCCCGCTCGCCACGGCCATGGCGAAATTCTAAACCATCGCCGGCAAGACGTCAGAATCGACCGGCGGCTGGAGAACTTCGGGGAGTGGCAGAGGGCGAACGCCGGCGCTCAGCAAGGCGCTGTGGATGGCGCTCGCCGTGGCGAGCGCCTGCGGGCCATCGCCATGGACGCAGATACTGTGGAATTCGCACCGGATGAGACGCCCCTTCGCGGTGACGATGCCGCCCGCGTCAAGCATGCGCAAGACCTGCGCAACGCAGGCGTCGGCGGTGTGCAGGACGGCATCCGGCTGGCTGCGCGCGACGAGCTTGCCGTCTTCGGCGTAAGCCCGGTCGGCGAAAATCTCGGTCGCCACGCGCAGGCCGGCGCCTGCACCCGCCGCCGCCAGTTCCGAAAGCGCGGGGGCGAGCAGGATCAGCGACGGGTCAAAGCTGGCAATCGCCGACGCCACGCTGGTGGCCAAGTCGGTTTCCTCGCAGGCCATGTTGTTCAGCGCCCCGTGTGGCTTGACGTGCGTCAGGCGCCCGCCCTCGGCCCGAGCGAGGCCGTCCAGGGCGCCGATCTGGTAGATCAGCATCGCTTCCAGTTCGGCGGCAGGCAGACGCATCACCCGCCGCCCAAACCCCTGCAGGTCGGGAAACGACGGATGCGCCCCGAGGCTGACGCCGGCCGCCAGTGCCTGGCGAACCGTCCGCCGCATGACCAGCGGATCGCCGGCATGAAAGCCGCAGGCGATGTTGGCCGCACCGACGACGCGCAACAACTCGCTATCGTTGCCCATCTGCCAGACACCGAAAGCCTCGCCGAGATCGGCGTTGAGATTGATTCGGGACACCATCATTCCTGCCTCCGGGCAGCACTCGCGACCGCCGCAGCGCCGTCGGCCGCCCAGGCATCGACGACGCCGCTGACCAGATTGACGGCGTAAAGCGCCTGCGCATCGATCTGCCGCGCATCTTCCAGGGGGCCGATGCCGGCGATGAGTGCACGCAGCGCCGCTTCGCGCGAGCGCGCCGCCAGTTCGCCGGCGGCCACCGACACGGCCGCAAAGCGCAGCGGCTGTCCCGGCGCCATCACGGCCAGACGCGGCAGGTCGGCCGAGATCACCGTCGCGATCTTCGGATAGCCGCCCGCCGTCTGCCCGTCGGCAAGCAGGACGATCGGCAGCCCCTGGCCGGGCACCTGGATCGATCCGGGAACCGTCGCATCCGAAGTGATCTCACTGCCCTTCTCCGGACGATGCCTGAGCACCGGGCCGTCGAGGCGCATCCCCATGCGGTCCGCGGCCGGCAGGACGTGGTAAGTCGCGCTCAGGAAACGCTCCAGCGATGGCGTGTCGAAGTAATCGTCCTGCGGCCCCATGACGACACGGATCGGCGCCGCATCGACCGGCGGCGGCGTTCGCAACACCCGCTCGCCGCCGTCGCATGGCGTGCCGGCCAGGCGGGCGCCGCTGGCCAGCAAGCGTCCGTCGATACCGCCAAGTCCGGCGCGAACATAGGTCGACGCACTGCCGAACTGCTGCGGCAAGCGTATACCGGCCAACGCCAGGTAGCCCAGGCGGCCCACCACCGGCATACCACAGCGCAGGCTATCGCCAGGCGCCAGCGTCAGGCTGCGCCAGGAGTCGACACGGCGACGCTCGCCGCTGCCGACGACCTCGGCAGAAAAATGGCCGGCCAGCGCCAGGCGCAGCGGCAGCCCGCCAGCACGCACCCAAAGGCCGCCGGCGAGGAATTCGACGGCCGGCGCATTTTCCGGGTTGCCGGCCAGAGCATTCGCCAGGCGCAGCCACCCGCCTTCAAGCGCCCCGGCATGCGGCACACCCAGCCGGCGCAAGCCGGGGCGACCGAGATCCTGTAGCGACGCCATCGCCCCCGGGCTGACGACTTCGAGCACGGCGTTCATGGCGTAGTCCCCGCATCGATCAGGAAGGACATCGGTGGCAACGGCGAATTGCCTGCCCCCATCAGCTCTGCCGCCAGCGCCCGATATTCGCCGACCTCGACCGCCCGGAAGCTCACCCGATCGCCCGGCCGCAGCAACGCCGCCTGCGGCCACGCCGCGGAGAACAGCGGCACGGGGCAGCTGCCGATCAGGTGCCAGCCGCCGGGACTCTCCCAGGGGTAGATCGCGGTCAGCGTGCCTGCCGTCGCAACACTCCCGGCCGGCACGCGCACGCGCGGTTCGCTGCGCCGCGGCCGAGCAAGAACGGCTGGCAGGTCGCCCATGAAGGCGAATCCGGGCAGGAAACCGAGCATGTAGACCTCGTAGGTGCCGCTCGAATGCAGGCGAATGACTTCCGCCGGCGTCAGACCACAGGCCGCAGCAAGCTCATCGAGGTCAGGCCCGCAATCGGCACTCTGGTCGCCATAGCACACGGGCAGCCGCCACTGGCGCCGGGCAGGCGAGCGCGCCGCGGGCGAGGCGTCGATGAGGCCGCGAATCACCGGTTCGATCGCGGCCCGCGTCGTCCGCAGAGGATCGTAAATGACCGTCAGCGAGCGAAAGGTCGGCACCGTTTCAACGATTCCCGGCAAGCGGCCGTCTTCAACCGCCTGCGCCAGGACCGCGTCGAGTGCGGCCACCGCCGCCAGCAGGCGGCGGTCCACGCCGTCGCCGAATTCGATGGTCAGCGCCGTGTCGCCGGCGTCGAGGATGCGCAGCGTCATGCCGCTCTTCCTTCCACTCCCACTCCCTGCCCGCAGTAGCGAACTGCCGACTGCTATCCGCGCAGCGCCTCTGCCCAGCAATTGGGCGTCTCGTAGAGGCGCAGACGCTCGAGGCGCAATTGATTGCCGTAGGTATCGCGATAAACGGCATCGAGAATCGCGAACGCCTGCTGCGCGAGGTTCTCGGCGGTCGGCACGCAATCGAGCAGAACGGTCTTGTGGTCCGGCAGCGACTGCAGAAAGTCGACGATCGGCCGGTCGCCGGCCCAGACCAGGAAGGCGTGATCCCAAGCTTCGACCAGATGCTGCATGGCCAGCGCCTTGACCTCGGAGAAATCCATCACCATGCCGTTGGCCGGATCGCCCGTCCGTCGAATGATGTCGCCGGCGAGAGTGATCTCGATCGCGTAGCGGTGGCCGTGCAGATGACGGCACTGGCTCTGGTGGTCGGGAATGCGGTGGCCGGCGTCGAACTCGAGGCGGCGGGTGATGAGCATCGGAAGGCCGCGCAAAGCCTTGATTATAGCACCGCCGCCACTCGCTCTCGCGGGCGCTCGAAAGCGACGGGGCATCGACTCGCCGCGTGATCGGCCACACCCCCAAAGGACTGCAGCCGCAATCTGATGACGCCCGGCGAGGTCCTCGACGCGCCGCTGGCTGCGAGTCACCGCGAATTTGACCACGGCATCAAGGGGGCCGATAATTGGTGTTCTCGTCGGCAAACGCTATTCGGCGTTTTTTTGGGCCGGTCCTGGCAGCCAAGGGCGGCGCTGTCGGTCAGCCCAAGCCGCCTTCCGCGACCAGAAGAGCCGGGTTCGCGGTGACCTGCGCGCACGTTGTTCTGCCCGGCGAGCCCACTTCACCTGGAGGTAGGCATGGATCCCGCGCTCTGGATAGAGCTGATCGTCTTCATCTTGCTGCTTGGATTCTCGGGCTTCTTTTCGAGCACCGAAACCTCGCTCTTCTCGCTGAGTTCCTTCCAGCTCGACCAGATGCGCGCCACCAAGCACCCGCGCATCGAACTGATCGAGCGTTTGCGCAGCGAACCTCGACGCCTGATCGTCACCATCCTGATCGGCAACGAGTTCGTCAATGTCTCGGCTTCGGTGATCTCGGCGGCAATGGTCATCCACCTGTTCGGCGCCGACAACGAGATGGTCAACCTGCTGGTCATGGTGCCTATCCTGCTGCTGTTCGGCGAGATCACCCCGAAAGTGCTGGCGATTCGCAACAATGTCGCGTTTGCCCAGGTCGAGTGCCGTCCAATCGATCTCTTCGCTCGCCTGATCACGCCGCTGCGCGAGGTGATCAGGCACATCGCCGACTTCTTCATTACCCTGATCGTCGGCAAACAGCGCTCGCAGGGCAATCTGGTCACCGAGGACATGATCCGCACGCTGGTGCAGGATGCCGTTGGCGAAGGCGCGCTCGACAGCCAGGAAGCGCAGTACATCGAGAAGATCTTCGACTTCGGCAACAAGGTCTTGCGTGACGTCATGCGACCACGTTCAGACATCCAGTTCCTTTCGGCGGACTTGCCGGTGCCGGAATTGATTGCCCAGATCAAGGCCACCCGCCAGTCACGCTATCCGGTATTCAGAGGGCACCGTGACACCATCCTCGGCGTCCTGTATACCCGCGACCTGCTCGGCGTCGATCTCGCCAGGCTCGAACGCGATTCCCAGGGATTCCGCAAGCTCTTGCGGCAGGCACATTTCTTTCCCGAATCCAAGCCGGCGGTGGAACTGTTCCACACCTTTCGCCAGCGCAAGCTGTCCTTCGCGCTGATCGTCGACGAATATGGCGGCGTCACCGGACTGGTGACGATGGAAGATCTGCTCGAGTGTGTTTTCGGCGAGATATCGAGCCCTTCGGACGTCGATACGGCTAGCCAGCATCTGGTCAGCGAACTTGCCGATGGTCGTCGCCTGATCGATGCCGGCATGTCGCTTGGGGACTTCAACCAGGCCTTCGCGGTGACCATCGCCAGCGTTGACGCCGAAACGCTGGCCGGCGCATTGCTCGACACCTTCGGCGAACTGCCTGCCTGTGGAGCAACGACCGTCCTTGGCGGGCTGCAATTCACCGTCGAGGGCATCGAGCACAACCGCATCACCCGTGTCCTGGTCGAGCGCCTGCCAGAGGCAATCGAAAAACCGGCAAGCGACAGTGGCGAACTACCCAGCGATACGTCCGGCCGACCCGAAGCCGCGAAACGCGCGACGGATCGGCCCGACCGGAGGATTGGCGATGTCTGACATCTGGCTCACGGTCTTGTTGATGGTCGTCTGCCTGCTCGCCGAAGGTTTCTTCTCGGGGTCTGAACTCGGCGTCGTCAGCGCCGACCGCATGAAACTGCGCCACGACGCCGCCAAAGGTTCGCGCGGCGCGCGCCTGGCGCTTGAGATGCTCGAGAAACGGCCGGAGTGGTTGCTGTCGACGACGCTGGTCGGCACCAACATCGCCGTGGTCGCCAACTCGACCGTCGCAACAGCGCTGATGATCTCGATGTTCGGCGAAGCGGGCAGTTGGCTGGCGGTCGTCCTGGTTGCGCCGTTGATCTGGGTTTTCGGCGAAATCGTCCCGAAGAGCGTTTTCCAGCAGCGCGCCGACACGATCACGCCGTACGTGATCTACATACTGCGCTTCTTCTCCATCCTCTTCTGGCCGATTCTGATCGTCTTCGTGACCCTGTCGAAGTTTCTTTCGCGCCTTGCCGGCAGCCGCGACGAGCACAACCCCTTCACCCTGCGCGAGCAGATACAGAGCATGGTGCAGATGCCGCCACAGGAGGGCGGCGACATCCGGGCGATCGAGAAGACCATGATCCGGCGCATGTTCAATTTCTCGGAAACCACCGTATACAAGGTGATGGTGCCATTGATCGACGTCAACGCCATCGAGAAGTCCTGCACCGTCGGTGAAGCGGTGCGACTCGCAGTCCAGTGCTCAAACATTCGCCTGCCGGTCTACGACGGACGTATCGACCGGGTGATCGGCGTACTCAACGCGATGGACCTGCTCGGCGTGGACGAATCGTTGCCGATCGCGCCTTTCATCACGGCAACGCGCTACGTCCCGGCCAGCAAGAGTGCCGAGTCGATGCTCGTCGAGTTGCGCCAGGATGGTGACGCGATGGCCGTGGTGATGGACGAGTTCGGTGGTGCCGAGGGGATCATCACCATCGAGGACATCATCGAGGATGTCGTCGAGGATATGCAGGACGAGTACGACCGACAGGAAAAACCGGCCGAATGGCTGAGAAAGCTCGGCCACCATGATTATCTGGTGAGCGCCCGCGCCGACCCGGCGATGCTGATCGAGAAGTTGGGACTGAGGCTGCCGGGCAATGCCACCTACGATACGCTGTCCGGCTTCCTGCTCGAACATGCGCGCGAGATTCCCAAACCCGGTGCGACGATCGAGGTCGAAGGCATCAGGTTCATCGTCCAGCGCGCAACTCCGCAGGTGATCCAGGAAGTCCAGATTCGCTGGTAGTAGCGCTTCCCGCGCTCTGCGGCGAAGGGGGCTCGCGACGCTCATCCAGTCTTCGCGTTAACGACGCTGCCGGTGGTCGGCTTCATCTCGCCCCAGGCAGATGGCCCGGCCGCTCGGCCGCTCGCCGACGACGCGCAGGCAACGAGTCGAGCTATCGCTGCGCGAACCGATTCGCTACCATCGCGACAGTCCGCCTGCGCGCGGCCGCCTCGCAAGGACGAATCTCATGTCGGAACTTCCATTTGCCGCTTCCTGCCCCGCACCCCTCGACAAGTCTGGGAGCGCGTGGACGCGCGGCCTGCGCACGACGGCGACGCTGGCCTTCTGCCTGCTGGCGTTCTTTGCGTCGGCCGCCGACGCGCAGTCCGACGCCGGCGACGACGCGGTGACCGCCTTCGTCGACGGGGACGAGACGGTGACACCGCTGGCCAGCGACGAAGCCGCCCGGCTGCTCGCGCAGACCTTGCCCGAAGCGCCGGACGCCCGCTATGACGCGCTGCGCCGCCACTACCGCGCCGCCCAGGTGCTCGACGACCACGAGCGCCTGATCGAACTGGCGCGGCAACTGGTCGACGCCGGCCGCGGCCGTGCCGACGGCGAAGCGTGGATTCCGACCTATCTCAGCGCCGAGTTCCAGTGGGGTAGCCAGGGCAAGGCGCTTGCCGCCTGCGAGCCCTTCCTGGCCGACCGCCAACTGTCGCTGACCACGCGCGCACTGGTTGCCCTGCGCCAGACCTACTTCGCCGCTCTCGGGCACGACCGTGCGCTGCTCTTCCGCATCTGGCCGCGCGCCGATGAACTGGCCGAGAAGGCCATCCGCCAGTCGGCGGGCAAGACCACCTCGCGACTGGTCGTCAGCCGGCTCCAGGTTCGTTCCGAGATTGAGCGCTGGCAGGGCGATGCGGCGGCTTCGGTGGCCACCCTGCGCGAGGCCGTCGTCTTTGCGCAGAGCGAGTTGCGAGCAGCGCGGGCGCGCAGCCGCGCAAGTAGCGACCCCGCCGTGCGCGACGCCCTCGGCTGGCTCGACGGCTCGCTCGGCATGCTCACCTACGCCCTGGTGCGGCACGGCCGGGCGCAGGAGGCGATCGCCATCGCCCAGGCGAATCTGGCGCTCTGGCGCGCCGGCGAACTCCCCGACGGCCTCGGCGCGCGCTGGAACTATCGGCTGGCGACCAGCCTGAACGCGACCCAGCAGTATGAAGCCGCGCTGGCCGCGGCACGCCTGTCGGACGAGATGCTGCAGCGCGCCGGCGCCGGCGCCGCCAGCCACACGCGCTGGATGGCACGCCAGGAAATCGTCCGCGCCTTGATCGGCCTCAGACGCTGGCAGGAGGCCGACCAGTCCTACCGGGAGTTCCTCGCCGCGCTGCCGCCCGACGTGCTGGCGCGCACGCGGGCTTCCGACTGGCGGCTGCTCGCCTTGCTCGGGGCGAAGAACGGCCGCCTCGACGAGGCGCTCGAACAGGCGGAGCGTTCGCACCGCTACCGCGTTCGCCTGTATGGTGCCCAGCATCCGCAAACGCAGGAAGCCGCCGGAGTGCGCGGAGTCGTCCGCTTGTTGCGCGGCGACGTGAAGCCGGCGATGAGCGACTACGAAGAACTCTTTGCGGCGACGCTCGACAGCCCCGGCGGCTGGCTCGACCTGGACCTGCGGGGTGTTCGCGGCTACGTCTTCGGAATCGCCTTCGACGAGTTCCTGCGCCATGTTGCCGAACAGGCCCTCAGAGGCGAACGTGTCGATCCGGCGCTCAGCAACCGCGCCCTGCAGCTCGCCGATCGCAGCAACCTCGGCGTCACGCAGCGTGCGCTGGCTGACAGCACGGCGCGCGTGCTGGCCGCGACGCCGGCGCTGCGCACGCTGGTCGAGGAGGAACAGGCGCAGCGCCAGACGACTGCCGCACTGTTCGCCCGCCTCGCCGGCACGCTGAGCGAGGACGACCGACTGCGGCGCGAAGCCCGGAGCGAAGCCTTCCAGGCGCTGCCGGAAGGCGAACGCCAGGCGCACAAGGAGCGCGCGCAGGCCGTGCGCGCGCAGATCAAGGCACAGCAGGCCGAGGCGGCGAGCGCCCGCGCCAACCTCGACAAGCAGCGCCAGACGATCGCCGGCGAGTTCCCCGGCTATGCCGACCTGATCACGCCGGCGACGCCGACCGCCGAACAACTGCGCCGCCTGCTCGGTCCCGGCGAAGCGCTGCTTTTCGTTCATCCGACGGAGACGGCGACTCTCGTCTGGCTGGTCGGGGCCGACGGCCGCAGCGGCTTTGTCGCCAGCAAGCTGACGCGCACTGACCTGACCAAGCGTGTCGCGGAATTGCGGGCGATGCTCGACCTCGCCAGTGCGCCGCCGGGACGCGAGCCGGCCTTGCAGCCGGCCAGCCTGTACGCCCTTTATCGCGACTTGTTGGCGCCGTTCGAGCGCGACTTGCGCGACCTGCGCTCGTTGATCGTCGCCACCCAGGGGCCGCTGGCGAGCCTGCCACTGGCTGCACTCGTCACGCGCGCGCCGGAAGGCGATGCACCGCCCGCCTGGCTGGTGCGCCAAGTGGCGATCACCCAAATCCCCTCGCCATCGGCGCTGCAGGCGTTGCGCCGGGTGGCGCAGCCGGCGGCCGCAACGAAGGCGATGATCGGTTTCGGCGATCCGCTGTTCAAGCTCGCTACGGCAGCCCAGGCCGACCGCTCGCCCGGCGGGCCGACGGCCCGACAGCGCCCGGCCGAGGCCGCCCCGGCTGCCACGGCGACGCGTTACGATGCCGAGCGCGGCTTCCGCTACGGCGACATGCAGCCCTTGCCCGAGACCCGCGGCGAACTGCTCGCGGTCGCCGCCGCGCTCGGCGCCGATCCGCAGACCGATCTGCTGTTCGGTTCCCGGGCGACGCGCCGTGCCGTTGTCGAGGCAAAGCTGCTCGACCGCCGCGTCGTCGCCTTCGCGACACACGGGCTGATGCCCGGCGAACTTCCCGGCATCTCGAAGCCGGCGCTGGCGATGGCGGTCACCGCCGACGCGCGCGAATCACCGCTGCTCGAACTCGACGACGTGCTTGGCTTGCGCCTGAACGCACAGTGGGTTTTGCTCTCGGCGTGCAACACCGCGGCCGGCGAACCGGGTGGTGGCGCCATGTCCGGTCTGGTGCGCGGCTTCTTCTTTGCCGGTGCACGGTCGGTACTGGCGACCCATTGGGCGGTCGATTCGGACTCCGCCGCCGCGCTCAGCACGGCGACTTTCCAGACGCAGGCGGGTGGCAGCGTCTCGCGCAGCGAGAGCCTGCGGCAGGCGCAGCTCGCCCTGATCGACGGCAAGCTGGGTGACGGTCGCTGGCGCCATCCCTTCCATTGGGCGCCCTACGCCCTGTTCGGCGACCCCGAGCGTTGACGCGTGCGGAACGCGCCGCCATCGCGCCGGGGCACCGCAAGCTGCGCAGTGGACCAGCCTGCGGTCCGCCAGGTGTCCACGCACCCTCCTCGGCAGTCCGCCGAACGGGCATGCAAGCGCTGGCCGCGGCAAGCCTGAACCACCGTTCCGGGCGCCGTCCCGACGCCTGCCGGGCTCGCACAAAACGCGGCTTTGCCTCCTTTTCCGCCTGCGGCCGCCGAAAGCGTGTATCTTCTGCCCCGGAGCCGAGCCGCGTTTCATCCGGTCGGCAGCTCGCTCCGCTGTTTCGTCCCGACGCGTGCCTTTTCGCGCCGCTGCCCGCAGCCCCCATTCCAATCGTCGTACCCGCCTGAACCGGCTCTGATGGCGTCATGCCACAGCAGGTCGTTCCCGGAGATTCATTTGTCCCATTCGTTTGCCCTTCTCGGCCTGTCGGCCGAACTCACCCGCGCTGTCGACGATCAAGGCTACAGCGAGCCCACACCCGTACAGGCGCAGGCCATCCCGGTCATTCTCGCCGGCCGCGATGTGCTCGCCGGCGCCCAGACCGGCACCGGCAAGACCGCCGGCTTCACGCTGCCGCTGCTGCAACGCCTGGCCACGCGCGCTGCGCCGGCAGGCGTCCCGGGGCAGCGTTCGCCCGTGCGGGCGCTGATCCTCACCCCGACGCGCGAACTCGCGGCGCAGATCGAAGAGAGCGTCCGTACTTACGGCAAGTACCTGCCACTCAAGTCGACGCTGATCTACGGCGGCGTCAACATCAATCCGCAGATCGACGCGCTACGCCGCGGCGTCGATATCCTGGTGGCGACACCCGGCCGCCTCCTCGATCACCTGCAGCAGAAGACCGTCAGCCTCGCGCAGGTCGAGATCCTGGTCCTCGACGAAGCCGATCGCATGCTCGACATGGGCTTCATCCGCGACATTCGCCGCATCCTGGCACTGCTGCCAGCGAAGCGCCAGAACCTGCTCTTCTCCGCCACGTTCTCGAACGAGATCCGCAAGCTTGCCGATGGCCTGCTGCACGCGCCGGCGATGGTCGAGGTTGCCCGCCGCAACGCCGAGTCCGAGCTCGTTGCCCAGCGCGTCCATCCGGTCGATAGCTGGCGCAAGCGCGAACTGCTGACTCACCTCGTGGCCTCGGGCGACTGGCGGCAGGTGCTCGTGTTCACACGCATGAAGAGCGGCGCCAACCGCCTCGCCGAGCAGTTGTGCAAGGTCGGCATCGAGGCCACGGCGATTCATGGCAACAAGAGCCAGCCGGCGCGCACGCGCGCGCTCGCCGGGTTCAAGGCCGGCACCGTGCGCGTGCTGGTGGCCACCGACATCGCGGCGCGCGGTCTCGATATCGAGGAATTGCCGCACGTCGTCAACTTCGAGCTGCCGCATGTCCCGGAGGATTACGTACACCGCATCGGCCGCACCGGCCGCGCGGGCAGCACCGGCGAAGCAATCTCGCTGGTTTCGCCGGAGGAAAGGCCGCTGCTCGCCGACATCGAAAAGCTGCTGACGCGCCGCATCGACAGCCAGATCGTCCCCGGCTTCGAGCCCGGCCAGCCGGTGCCGCCAGAGGTCGCCGCGGCGGCCGCGCAAGCCGGCGCGCGTGGCTCCCAGGGCGCCAACCGGCGTGGCGGCGGCGGTAACGCCGAGCACGGCCGCGATGGTGGGGCGCGCAGCCAGGGCAGCACGGCGACGCCGGCACGCCCGACGAGCGCGCATGCCGCCGCACCCACGCATGCCAAGCCGACGCCCTTGCCGAACGTACCGCGGGCACCGCAGCGTGGCAGGACGGACACCAGCACGCCCCTGCCGGCGCTGTTCCGCAGTCCGGCGCGGCGCGGCGGCTGAGGCCGCTGGCCGGCCGCATCCTTCACTCTTCACAACGCTTGATCAGGAGTCGGCAATGAATATCTTCGTGGGCAATCTCGCCGCCGAAACAACCGAAACGGAACTTACCGATCTGTTCAAGGCCTTCGGTCAGGTCAAGTCAGTGCAGGTGATGCGCGAAATGTTCAGTGGCGTCTCGAAGGGCTTCGGCTTCGTCGAAATGCCCGGCAAGGCGCATTCACTGGCTGCCATCGCCGCCCTCGACGGCAAGGATCTACACGGCAAGCCGCTGCGCGTCAACGAAGCGATGGCACGCGGCAGCGGCGGCATGCGCCACCGCTAGCCGGCACCTTGTCGGCACGAGCAAGGCCGATCAGGACTTGCCGTCGGCTTGCTGGAACCACCGGCGAGATCCACCCGCGTGCTTGCGTCGGGCAGCTTCTCGTCGCCTGGCGCAAGGCAAAGCTGCCGCCGTCTCCGTCGCCCCCGTGGCGGCCGAACCAGACCCCGCGATGCGACTTTCCTGGAGCCGTTTGCGCCTCCGAGCTGGCTCCGTTCACGACGACCAGCCGTTCGCCTGCGCCAATGGTTCGCTCCGACGGATGAAGGCTCCGTATCCATAGGCTGAGGTTTCATCGTTCCCCGCCAGGCCATCGACCCCGTGAAGCGGCAACTCGCAAGCGCCATGAAAAGTGGTCTGGCGCCTGATCAGACCAGCACAGCTACAAGGAGCAGCAAAATGAGAACCGATATCCCTGCCATCAGCGAAGGCCTTGGCGTCTTTGTCATGATCGCCTGTTTGTCCCTGCCAGGCGCCGGCCTGCTCGTGGGTTGGCTGACTCGCCAAGCCGCGTCAAACGACGTGAGGCAGTAACGCACTTCCGGCGACGAGGACGACGAGGACGACGAGGACGACGAGGACGACGAGGAGGAAGACAGCGAGACTGCGCGACGACGAGACTGCGCGGTGGGTAGAGACGGACTTAGTGGCCGCGATTGCGGTACGCGTTGGCGCGTTCGCTGTGGTGGTGGCTCGACGAGTGGTTACCCATGAAGACCTGATTGGCGATTGCCTGCCGCCGGTTGTACGCCGCCCCGTAAGCCGCTGCCGACCCGGTAGCCGCCCAGCTATTGGGGCCGCCCCAGGCGTTGACACCACCCCAGGTATTGACGCCGCCCCAAGTGTTGTACCCGTCGATCAGAATGATATTGGGGCTGACCCGAAACTCGCCGTTGTCATTCCGCGAACGTTCGAGGATGGCGCGTTGACGGTTGTACTGGGCCGACTGTGCGGAAAGACTCGCACCTGGCGCCGGACCCAGGATGATTTCACCGACGGCCGGCTGGCTGAACGAAGTCAGCAGGCACCCCAGCGAAGCTGCCGATAACAGGTTGCAGAACGATGTCTTCATCAGGCGCCGCGGTGTGCTATTCATTTCATTGACTTCGACGTGATCGTGCGGTCAAGGTAATCGAGTCCAGCAAAGCCGTCACCGTCCTGCTCGGGGCCTTCAGTCAGGCCAGGATCGACATGAGACTTGGGTCAAGGCCGACATCCAGCAGAACGCGTTGACGATACCATGAAATCACGCGCGCTGTGTTGGCTGGAATTTTCCGTGCGTTGACCCTCGCCTCATCAGCGTTGCTGCGTGACCGCATACACGGCCTGGACGACCTTTGCCATGCGCACGTAGTCGAGTTTGTCGTAGGTATCGCCCGCCAGATGATAGTTGCGGTTGCGCATGAACGCGGTGTCTGTGACCATGAACGCGGGAAAGCCTGCGTGCCAATAGCTGAGATGGTCGGAAAAGTCGATGCCCTGAAGCCATGGCGGCGCGTTGATGGAATAGACAGGCAGGCTGGTCGCGCCAGCCATGACGGCCTTGATGCGACGCAGCAAGGCGAAGTTGCTCAAGCTGCCGACGAGCGCGATGAAGTCGCCGCGATCGGAGTAAAGATGTGACATCGCGGCGACCGGATAGCTCTGACTTCCCGGTTCGTCGGAGAAGTAGCCGATCATCTCGAGAGACAGCATGAACTCCACCTCCCGACCTGCTGCGCGAAGCGAGCGCGCATGCCATGCACTGCCCATATGTTCGGTGCGAAAGTGCGGCGGCTCTTCGAGGGTGTACGCAACGAGTTCGATTGGTCGGAGCTGGGTGGTGCGACCGACGAGACGGGCGAGCTCGAGCAGACCGGCGATGCCGCTGGCGTTGTCATCCGCTCCCGGCGTGTGGGTTTCTCGCGTATAGCCACGTGGATCCTTGGCGCCGCCGTGGGCATCGCCATGCGAATCGTAGTGCGCTCCGATGACCAGCAGAGGGCCGGACACCGGACCGAATCTGGCGACGATGTTCCGGTACCTGACCTCATCCACGAGAACGTCTTGTACTGTCACCGCGCCGCCCGCGGCCGTCAACTCAGCGAGGATGTACTGCGCGGCGAGGTCGATGTTGCGCAATTGATCGAAGCTGCGCGGATAGAGATCCACGGAGAGATGCCTGACGTGAGCCTCAAGTCGCTTGACGTCAACCTGCGGCGCCTGCGAGGTGACCGCCTGCACGAAGGGCTGAGTGAGCATGGCGATGCCCGCGGCAGCGACGCCCATGAGAAACAAGGCTAGAGCCAGGAAGCTTTGAATTCGCATCGGCGTGTTGGCGAGAACCGAAGTGACTTCGGCCAGTCGATCTGGAGGGCCGTCAGCAAATCGACGACCCCGGATTGTTGCGGACATGCCGCGCTGTACAGCAGGCTGGAAACTCCAGGTTCCCGGCTTCCGGCAGTGTGCGCATCAGCGTTGCGTACTCCCGGCACAGCCCGATGGCCTCGTCGACCAGTTTGGACTGGTCGCGGCGCATGCCCTCCGCGAGTATCTCGAGTTTCTCCTTCAGGTCGGGCTTGCGGGTCAGTGTGGCCGACATCGGGGGCGCTCCATGCGTTGATGGACAAAGTCTAGCGCCGCATCCTGCGGGGAGCAATCAGCGAGATCGGACCGCCAACAGGCGGTCGCTGTCGACCCGACAAGCGACCACAAGCGCCACGCTCGCGAACGCGGAATTCCCGGAACTCTACCCGGAACTCTACCGGAACTCTACTGCCGGCCCTTACCCGATTATGTTTCACAGGAATCGCTCGAGCTTTGTCGCGACAATGTTTAGTGCAACAGCAAATACGCCGCTAAGTGCGATCTTGATCATGATCGCGCGCTTTCTGTCTGAAAATTCATCTATCAGATTGATATCGCCCTTGTTTAGTTTTAGGTAGGAAAGATCAGGGTAACTATCAATTGCTTCCTCGATAAAACTACCAATGGTTCCCATGAGCGGGACAAGGATGAGAGCACCACCCGCGTAGACAACGAAAAAGCGAGCCCAGACGTCAGTCTGGATCGATGTATTGAAATATGTGGGCACTGACTGGAACGCGAACCAACTAAGAAGGGCACCAACCACAAGCTTTGCAGCACCAGGTATGTAGCCCGACCACCTACGCAAAGAATTCAAAAACGGTACCGGCGGGGTTTTCCTGCACCCTCGAAGCCACTCGTCGAATGCTTCTAGGAACCCGCGAGCGATCACGTAATCCGCGTAGTCAATCGTCACCTCTGCCGTAATTAGTGCGACAAAGCCGGCAAGATGACCACGCAGAAATGGCGGCGCTTCCTGTTCGATCTGTTGGAGCATCGCCGCACGTGATGTAAGGCGTATCGACACCGCATATTCTTGCGGTAGCTCAAGACCTGCCGGGACAATTGAAAAGTTGTACTTCAGAACGATACTAACGGTTGGGCTAGCCGCGTTGGTGTTGTATGCACGGAACCGGTCGAAGGATGTGAATTGCTCTTTTCGTTCTTTGTCATGGAAGACCGAAATAACCTCATTGCGTGCAACGATCTTATGTACGTCGCAGAGCTGCTGAACTTTGAAGTGCAACTGCTCGACCTCAGCAAACTCGACCAATAAGTTATCCGAATAACGCTTCCGTATCTGTTCGGTCCGGCCGGTTACCTGGTGATAGATGTCCTGATATACCTTGAGTGAGACACGGGAGCCGGCTTCGCCTACTCTCACAACTTCCACATTGCCATTATCATTCTCTGAGTGCTCAATCAAATCGCCCATTCAGGGCCTCCATACTTGAGTGGTTGAAACATAATCGGGATAGGAAGAAGCCTCGCGGCCCCTCAATGCTCTGAACCTATCAGAACCTTGTCATACTCCACTTTTGTAAGCGTGTGATAAATGTGGTTTTTGGGTGAATTTCCTGGGGTATGACCGGTTTGGTTTTATCTGGACGAGGTTCTTGATGAGTTCGTTGAAGACCGAGGTGATGTTGTCGAGGGCGTCGCGGCCTTGGAGGAGCCAGCGTCCGAGTGTACGCTTGATGGCATTTCGGGGCATTTCGGGGACAGTATAATTAATTCATGGCCATTTGGATCAGAAGGTTCGAGACGGGCACGGCACGCAACGGCAAGACTGGGCTCAACTGGCCGCAGCTTCCGGGGGGGCAGTAACCTTGATCGCCCCCTTCAGCGCCGAGCAGGCGCGACGTTTCGCGACTGGCGTAGGAAGCGGCGGGCCGAAGCAAAACCATACTCGTCGCGTAACCGCGCTGCCCCCGGCGGGTGATGCCTCCACCCACGATTTGCAGCCGCCGGTCGATTCGCACCTTGATCTGGTCGATGCCCGACCGTTGTCAGATGACATCCTCATAATTGCGCACACTGTCGCGCCGACCGGCGGCGGTGCTGGCTGCGAGGCTGATCGGACGGGTGGCGACCTCCCGCAACTCACTCTCTACGCGGTCCTGCCCCCCACTGCGCGGGTGTTCAAGGATCAGATTCTCTATGTTGCCGGTCATGCCCAAGCCCCCTTGCGCCGAGGCTATCGCCAAGCAGGCGCATTTCCAAGCCACTGAAGTCCTGCACCGAACACCGCTCACCTACGACCTCTTTGATTCTTCGAACGCCGTTGCGGATAAAGCAAAAGCATTGCTTTCGCGCTACAGTGATTGCGGCCAGTCGCGCGCGGTGTGAAGAACCGCCAGCACATCGATCCCCGCGGATTGTTGCCGATATGCCGCGATATACGGCAACTGGGAAATGACAAGTTCCCTGGTTCCGGCAATGCGCCCGGGCCGACCGATTCCAGGATTGTCGGATACCAGCATGATGTCTCTACGGATGTCAGCCACAACCCGTCGCGCGGCGGCAGGATTGTCCCGGGCGATGAAAGAGAAGATCTCTGCGAGGTCGGACTTGGCTTGGGGGGTATAGCGAACCCTCATGGTTCGACGATGAACCCGTGCTCCGCAAAAAACGCGTCCATCTCACCGTCCGGTACAAACTCCCCGCGTTCGGCCTGCGCCAAGCCGTTCCGGATCTTTTCCAGCAGTAGCGTTTCGCGCTCCACGTACAGCCCGATGGCCTCGTTGGCCAGTTCGGATTGGTCGCGGTGCATGACATTCGCGAGCGTCTCCAGTTTTGCTTTCAGGTCTGGCTTGATGGTCAGTGTGGCCGACATCGGGGGCACTCCTTGGGTTGATGGACAAAGTCTAGCGCCGCATCCAGCGGGGAGCAACTAGCGCGATGGGACTGCCGACAGGCGTTCAGTGTCTACCGGGTAAACCACCACAAGCTCCGCGCTCGCGAACACAGAGGAGCCCTAATTGTGCCTAACGGCTCCATGACGGCGTCGAAACCTCACCCGCAACTCCCCACCGCCCCGCAAGCCGTACAGAAATCACACCCATCCTTCCGGATCATCGTCAGGTTCCCGCACTCCCCGCACAGCTTTCCAGCCGTCGGCTGCGCCGCGGTGCTGCCTGCAGGGGTCTGCAGGATTCCCATCTGCTGCAGCGGCAGGCCGCTCTCGTCGAGGATGCCGAGCATCGCGTAGCGGTGGATCATCAACTGCGCGAGATAGGCGACGGTCGAGGGGTAGTTGGTCTGGCGACGGGTACCGGGGATGAAGGCCATGAAGTCGCCGAGCGGTTCAGGGTAGTCGAGCAGTTTCCGCAGCTTCATGCCGATCCACGCCGGGTCGAGGACGCGCATGTCGAAGGACAGCAGCTTGGTCAGGCCGTCGAGGGCGCGCGGGTAGTTGCCGGAGAGCCAGACCGAGTACGGGCGAGTGACACCGTCGGGCAGGGTGATCTCCTTGAGGCCAAGGACGAAGTCTTCGCCGGTGGCGGGATTGAAGATGTCGACCGTCCAGGAGAGCGTGCCGTCGGTGCCGGTCTTCGGCTCCTTGCGGCTGAACATCGCGTCGAGCACCGGCGTCGGGCCTTCGTGCTTGAACGAGTCGAGGCGTTCGACGCGGTACTGGATCAGCCGGGCCATCGCCGAGACGACCGAGGGCATGCGCTGGCGCTCGCCGTGCGGCGGGAAAGGCATGTCGAAGCCTTCGTCGCCGGGCGTCTTGGCCAGCGATTCGAGCTTGAGCGCCAGCCAGCCGTGGTCGTTGGCGCGCATGTCCATCGACAGCGTCTTGGCCACCGCGCCGAGGCCGCGCGGCTGCTCGGGGCCGTTGACCCAGACTTCGAACGGCCAGCTACGGCCGTCCTGGTCTACGTGGCCGACGAAGAGCGCGAACTTGCCGTGCGTGCTCTCGATCATGTAGGTCCACGCCATGTTGCCTTCCGGCAGGTGCGGACGGTTCGGCCAGCGCAGGCTGGCCAGGACGGGGGCCGGCAGCGTCTTGATGGTCAGCCGGCGGTTGGCGTCGCCGAGTTCGAAGTCCTGCGGCTGCTTGCGGTCTTCAGCTTGCTTCTGTGACACCGACTGTGACCCGGACGGTGAGCCGACCGACAGCACCGAGCCGAGGACCGCGTTCGGGCGATAGGTGGCAAGTCCCTTGAGGCCGGCTTTCCAGGCGCTCAGGTAGAGATCCTGGAAGTCTTCGTAGGGGTAGTCGGCGGGGACGTTGACGGTCTTCGAGATCGACGTGTCGATGTAGGGCGCGACGGCGGCGACCATGTCCTTGTGCGCCTTGGCGGAGATTTCGAGCGCGGTGACGAAATAGTCGGGCAGCTTCTCGACGTCGCCGCCCTGGTGCTTGTAGAGGCGCCAGGCGTAGTCTTCGACGGCGTATTCCTTGAGCGTGCCGTCGGCCATCCGCTTCTTGCGGCTGTAGGTCCACGAGAACGGCGGTTCGATGCCGTTCGAGGCGTTGTCGGCGAAAGCCAGCGAAATCGTCCCGGTGGGCGCGATCGACAGCAGGTGCGAGTTGCGCAGGCCGTGCTTGCGGATCTCGGCCTTGATCTCGGTTGGCAGGCGCGAGGCGAAGTTGCCGCCGGAAAGGTAGAGTTCGGCGTTGAAGAGCGGGAAGGCGCCGCGCTCCTTGGCCAGGTCGACCGAGGCGAGGTAGGCGGTGTCGCGCATGAATTCGGAGATGCGCGCGCCCATCGCGGTCGCTTCGGGCCGGTCGTAGCGCAGGCACAGCATGCACAGCGTGTCGCCGAGACCGGTGAAGCCAAGGCCGACGCGCCGCTTGTTGGCGGCCTCCTCGCGTTGCCGGTCGAGCGGCCAGGCGGTGACGTCGAGAACGTTGTCGAGCATGCGCGTGGACACCTTGATGACTTCGCCGAAAGCGGCGAAGTCGAACTCGGCGCGGGCGCTGAAGGCGTCCTTGACGAACAGGGTCAGGTTGATCGACCCCAGGCAGCAGCAGCCGTAGGGCGGCAGCGGCTGTTCGGCGCACGGGTTGGTGGCCTCGATGACTTCGCAGTAGTAGAGGTTGTTGTCCTTGTTCATGCGGTCGAGGAAGAGGATTCCGGGTTCGGCGTGGTCGTAGGTGGATTTCATCACCTGATCCCAGAGGTCGCGCGCGCGCACGCGGCGGTAGACCCAGATGCCGTCGTCGCGCTGGAAGGCGCTCGCCCGTTTCATGTCGGCGTTGGGTTCGGCGCGGTGCGTCAGCTCGACCTCGGCGTCGGCTTCGACGGCCTCCATGAAGGCGTCGGTGACGGCGATCGAAACGTTGAAGTTGGTCAGGTCGCCGTGGTCCTTGGCGTGGATGAAGACTTCGATGTCCGGGTGGTCGCAGCGCAGTACGCCCATCTGCGCGCCGCGCCGCGAACCGGCGGATTCGACCGTCTCGCACGAGCGGTCGAAGACGCGCATGTAGGAGACCGGGCCGGAGGCGCGCGACTGCGTGCCCTTGACGATCGCGCCCATCGGTCGGATCGCCGAGAAGTCGTAGCCGACGCCGCCGCCGCGGCGCATCGTTTCGGCGGCCTCGGCGAGCGCGCTGTATATGCCCGGCTTGCCGTCGACGATCTCGACGACGGAATCGCCGATCGGCTGCACGAAGCAGTTGATCAAGGTCGCCGCGAGCGTCGTGCCGGCCGCCGAGTTGATGCGGCCGGCGGGAACGAAGCCGTTTTCCTGCGCCCACAGGAAGCGCGCTTCCCACTGGCCGCGCTGCTTCTCTTCCTCGTTGGCGGCGAGCGCGCGGGCGACGCGCCGGCGCACGTCATGCACCGAGGTTTCGTTGCCCTTGGCGTACTTTTCGACCAGCACCTCGCCCGAGATTTCCTGTTCCGCGAGCGGAAGGTTGACAGGCGCCTCGGCGATGGCCGAGAGGGGTAACTGGTGTACAAGCTGGCTCATGGTCTGTCCCTCGGATGGTGGGTAATGGTGATCAACAGGCGGCGGCTGCCGGCGGCGGCACCGGCGACGCCTCGCCGCCGGCCGGCGCAACAGACGTAAAGCTACTACATGTAGTGGCTGAAGGCAACAATGTTACTAGATGTAGTTTTCCGGAGACGGCCTGTCGGAGAGCCGGAAAGCCCTTGAAATCACGGCCTTGCGTCGGCTACGGGCAGCGGAACTTTTTTTTGGCGGGCGTGGCGCGACGCCTGACCCGCCAGAGCGGGGATCAGCCCGCCTGCTGTTTGGCGCGGTTGGCGTGCGCGATCAGCGCCGCGATGACGCACGAGGCGATGCGCGTTTCGGCGGTGTCGGCGCGACTGGTCAGGACGATCGGCACGCGCGCACCGAGCACGATGCCGGCGCTGAGCGCGTTGGCGAGATATTCGAGCTGCTTGGCGATCATGTTGCCGGACTCGAGGTCGGGGACGACCAGGATATCGGCCCGCCCGGCGACCGCCGAATTGATCCCCTTGGTCTTGGCGGCGACGATCGAGACGGCGTTGTCGAAGGCCAGCGGACCGTCGAGCAGGCCGCCCTTGATCTGGCCGCGGTCGGCCATCTTGCACAGGGCGGCGGCGTCGAGGGTGGACTGGATCTTGGGATTGACGGTTTCGACGGCCGAGAGAATCGCCACCTTGGGTTCGGGGGTGCCGATGATGTGGGCGAGATCTATGGCGTTCTGGATGATGTCGACCTTCTCCTGGAGCGTCGGCAGGATGTTGATCGCCGCATCGGTGATCATGATCGGTCGCGGATAGGTGGGCACGTCCATCAGGAAGACGTGGCTGATGCGGCGCTCGGTGCGCAGGCCGGCGGCGCGGGAGATGACCTCGGCCATCAGTTCGTCGGTGTGCAGGCTGCCCTTCATCAGCGCTTCGACGTCGCCGCTACGCACCAGCGTGACGGCCATTGCCGCGGCATCGTGGCTGTGTTTGACGTTCACGATGCGGTGCGATCCGAGGTCGAAGCCGTTCTCCTCGGCAACCGCCCTGATCTTCTGCTCCGGCCCGATCAGGAAGGGATCGATCAGGTTCGCCTCGGCAGCCAGCAGCGCCCCCCTGAGCGACTCGCGGTCGCACGGGTGCACGACGGCCATGTCGATCGGCGCCAGTCCCGCGGCACGCGCCACCAGCACCTGCAGGCGGGCGTACTTGTCCGAGATGGTGATTTCCGGCATCACCGTCCGCTTCGTCTTGATCTTCTCGGCTGGTGCCAGCACTTCGGCGCTGCCCGACACCACCAGCATGCCATCCTGGTTGACGCACGCGCAGTCGAGGACGATGTGGTGGTTGTGATCGAACTTCTGCCTGATCGTCACCGTCACGGTAATCGTGTCGCCGATCGTCACCGGCCGCGAGAAATGCAGCGTGGACTCGATGAGGACGGTTCCCGGCCCCGGGAACTGTGTGCCGAGGATCGTCGACAGCAGCGAGGCGGACCACATGTCGTGGGCGATGAAGTCGCGGAAGAGGCCGCTGTGCCGGAATTCGGTGTTGGCCAGCGCCGGGTTCATATCCCCGGACATCAGCGCGAAGAGCTTGACGTCCTCCGGGCGCAGGGTGCGTACCAGCGACGCGCTGTCACCGACGCTGATTTCGTCGTAGGGCCGGCTTTCGAGATAGTCCAGCGAGGTCTCAAAGTGCATGATGGGGCTCCGGATGGTGCTCAGAATCGCCATTATGCTGCAACGCACCACGCAATGGTAGGGGAGCGACGCGCAGGCTCCGGTGAGGCGAGGTCCATTGTCGCTTTCGCCCTGCGCGCGCCTTTCCTCGCCTCCGTTGACCTGGATCAGCCCCTGCCGCAGCCGGGACGCTAGACTTGGCTACGGCGTAGCAGAAACTGCCGAGGGCGCGGGAGACTGTCGTGACGGACGAGAGCATGGATGCAGGGCGGATCGAGGCGTTGTTGCTGCCGATCCTCGACGCTCGTCGCCGCGATCCGGGCGAACTGGTACAGATTCTGCGCGAGGCGCAGGAGGCGCTGGGCTACCTGCCGGCCGCCGCTCTGACCCTGATCGCCCGGGCGGTCGGAGTGCCGCGTGCACGCGTCGAGGGAGTCGCCGGCTTCTACTCGTTCTTGCATCTGGCGCCGGTGGGCCGCTATCGGGTTCTCTTTTCGGACAACATCACCGACCGCATGCTGGGCAGCGGCGACCTGCTGGATCGCCTGTGCAACAAACTGTGGATCGAGCGCGGCAAGCTTTCCGAGGATGGTCTGGTCAGCGTCGATACCACCTCCTGCACCGGCATGTGCGACCAGGGCCCGGCGCTGCTGGTCAACGGCAGGGCAATGACGCGCATGTCGGCAGAGCGCATCGACCGCCTCTGCGAGCTGATCCGGGCGCAGGTGCCGCTCGCCGAGTGGCCGAGCGAGTACTTCGTGGTGACCGACAACGTCCGGCGCCGCGACGCGGTGCTGGCGACCGAGTCGCCAGCCGGCGAAGCGCTGCGGGCAGCCATAGCGCGCGGGCCCGAGGCGATGCTCGCCGAAATGAAGGTCTCCAACCTGCGCGGCCGCGGCGGCGCGGGCTTTACCACCTACATCAAGTGGGAGTCGGCGCGTCGGGCGACCTGCCGGCATGCGCCGCCCGCGCGCTACGTGGTCTGCAACGCCGACGAGGGGGAACCCGGTACCTTCAAGGATCGCGTCCTGCTGACGAGCCATGCCGATCTCGTGTTCGACGGCATGAGCGTCGCTGGCGTGACGATCGGTGCCGAAAAGGGGCTACTCTACCTGCGCGGCGAGTACGCCTATCTGCTGCCGGCATTGCAGGAGAATCTCGAACGCCGCCGGCGCAATGGCTTGCTCGGGCCGGCGCTGTGCGGCCGCGCGGATCTCGCCTTCGACATCGACATCCACCTCGGCGCCGGCGCCTATGTCTGCGGCGAGGAAACGGCATTGCTCGAGTCGCTCGAAGGCAAGCGCGGCGTCCCGCGCATTCGCCCGCCCTTCCCGGTCCACGCGGGCTACCGCGGTCAGCCGACGGTGGTGAACAACGTCGAGACCCTCTGCAAGGCGGCGCTGATCGCGGTCAGGGGCGGCGCCTGGTTCGCCGGCCTCGGCACCAAGCAGTCGACCGGCACCAAGCTGCTGTCGATCTCGGGTGACGTCGAATCGCCGGGCATCTACGAATACCCGTTCGGCGTCGCGGTGAGCCAAGTGCTCAACGACTGCGGCGCCGGCAATGCCCAGGCGGTGCAGGTCAGCGGCCCGTCGGGAAGCTGCCTGGCCATGCACGAGTTCTCGCGCCGCATAGCTTTCGAGGACGTGCCGACGGCGGGTGCCTTCATGGTTTTCGGCGCCCATCGCGACATGTTCGAAGTCGCCCGCAACTTCGCCCACTTCTTCGCGCACGAGAGCTGCGGCTTCTGTACCCCGTGTCGGGTCGGCACCTCGCTGGTCGCCAACTGCATGGACAAGATCGCCAATGGCCGCGGCTCGCAATACGACATCAGCGAGATCTTCAAGATCCACCGCCTGTTGCACGCGGCCAGCCATTGTGGCCTTGGCCAGACGGCCTGCAATCCCTTGTTCGACACGCTGAACAAGTTTCGCCCGGCCTACGAGCGACGCCTGCGCTCGCTCGACTTCGCGCCGGCCTTCGACCTCGACCAGGCATTGGCCAGCGCCCGCCAGATGACCGGGCGCGACGACCCGGCGGCACACTTCGGTTTCGCGGCGAGAGGCGTGGGAGGCGAATCATGAGCGACGACTCCAGCATGCTGCTCGACGGCCTGCCCGTCGCCTTCGCTGATGGGCAGACAATCATGGAAGCGGCGATGGCGGCGGGGATCTTCATTCCGCACCTCTGCCATCACCCCGACTTCAAGCCGCAGGGCAGTTGCAAGCTGTGCACCGTCAAGGCCAACGGCCGCTACGTTTCGGCGTGTACCCTGCCGGCCAAGGACGGCATGGAGGTCGAGAACAATTCGCCGGACCTCAACGACAAGCGGCGGACGATGCTGCAGATGCTCTTCGTCGAAGGCAATCACTTCTGCCCCTCGTGCGAGAAGAGCGGCAACTGCATGCTGCAGGCACTGGCCTACGAGCTGGAAATGCTCTCCCCGCACTTCCCGGAGTTCTATCCCGACCGGCCGGTCGATGCCTCGCATCCCGAAGTGCTGCTCGAGTTCAACCGGTGCATCCTCTGCGAATTGTGCGTGCGCGCCAGTCGCGATGTCGACGGCAAGAACATCTTCGCGCTCTCCGGCCGCGGCATCACCAAGCACCTGATCGTCAATGCCGAGTCCGGCCGGCTGGCCGATACCGATTTCTCGCTCGCCGACCAGGCGGCGCACGTCTGCCCGGTCGGCGTGATCCTCGAGAAACGCCATGGCTTCGCCGTGCCGATCGGCAGCCGCCGTTACGACGTCGAGCCGATCGGCATGCAGGTCGAGCGGCCGGCGACAGCTGGCACGCCTGGCACGCGCGACGAGCAGGCCTGACATGAGCGCTGCCCTGCCCTCCCGGAAGCTGCGCCTCGCGACGACTTCGCTGGCCGGTTGCTTCGGTTGCCACATGTCTTGCCTCGACATCGACGAGCGGCTGCTCGACCTGATCGAGCGCGTCGACTTCGACCGTTCGCCCTTGACCGACCTCAAGGAGTGTGGCCCCTGCGACATCGGCCTGATCGAAGGCGGCATCTGCAACGCCGAGAACATCCACGTGCTGCGCGAGTTCCGCCGCAACTGCAAGGTCCTCATCGCCATCGGCGCCTGCGCGGTCAATGGCGGCCTGCCGGCGCAGCGCAACCATCTCGACCTCGGTCTTTGCCTGCAGGAGGTCTACCTGACCGGCACGGGGGTCGTCGGTGGGCAGATCCCCAACGATCCGGAATTGCCGCTGCCGCTCGACAAGGTGCACCCTATCCATGAAGTCGTTCGCGTCGATTACTTCATTCCCGGCTGCCCACCCTCGGGCGACGCGATCTGGAAGTTCCTGACCGACCTGCTCGATGGCCGAACCCCGCGTCTCGGACATCCCCTGCTGCATTTCGACTGAGACAGACCATGGCCAGCGAAAACTTCGAACTCGAGACTGCCGACGCCGGCGCCGGCACGCTGCGCCGCGTGGCGATCGATCCGGTATCGCGCGTCGAAGGGCACGGCAAGGTGACGCTCTTGCTCGACGAGAACGATGAAGTGCAGCAAGTCCGCCTGCACATCGTCGAATTCCGCGGTTTCGAGAAGTTCATCCAGGGCCGCCCGTACTGGGAGGTGCCGGTAATGGTGCAGCGCCTGTGCGGCATCTGCCCCGTCTCGCATCACCTGGCGGCGGCCAAGGCGCTTGACCACGTGGTCGGTGCCGACCGCCTGACGCCAAGCGCCGAGAAATTGCGCCGCTTGATGCACTACGGCCAGATCCTGCAGTCGCATGCACTGCATTTCTTTCACCTGTCGTCGCCCGACCTGCTCTTCGGTTTCGACAGCGAGGCCGGCCGGCGCAACATCGTCGGCGTCGCCGCCGCGCATCCCGACGTCGCCAGGCAAGGCGTGCTGTTGCGCAAGTTCGGCCAGGAAGTCATTCGCCTGACCGCCGGCAAGCGCATCCACGGCACCGGGGCGATTCCCGGTGGCGTCAACCGCGCGCTCACCCGCGCCGAACGCGACGGCCTGCTCGCCGACATCTATCCGATCATCGGCTGGAGCCGCCAGGCCGTGCAGCTCGTCAAGCGCCTGCACACGAGTGATCCCGCGCTCTACGACGTTTTCGGCAGATTCCCTTCGAACATCCTGTCGCTGGTCGGTGCCGACGGCGTGCTCGACTTCTACGACGGCCGCCTGCGCGCCCGCGATGCCGACGGCAAGATCATCGTCGATGGCGTCCACGTCAAGGACTACCACGAACTGATCCGCGAGGAAGTCAAGCCGTGGAGCTACATGAAGTTCCCGTTCCTGACGGCGCTGGGGCCGCGGGACGGCTGGTACAAGGTGGGCCCGCTGGCGCGCGTACAGAACTGCGCGTCGATTCCGTCGCCGCTCGCCGAAGCCGAGCGCCGCGAGTTCATGGAGCACGGCCAGGGCAAGCTGATCCACGCGCCGCTGGCGTATCACTGGGCGCGCATGATCGAGATGCTGCACGCCGCCGAGACGATCAAGCACCTGTTGCACGACGACGACCTCTCGGGCAGCGAACTGATCACCAGCGGCAGCCGCAGCCGCGATGGTGTCGGTGTCATCGAGGCGCCGCGCGGAACGCTGATCCACCACTACCGCGTCGGCGACGACGACCTGGTGACGATGTGCAACCTGATCGTATCGACGACGCACAACAACCAGCCGATGAACGAAGCGATCCGCCGCGTCGCCCGCCGTTACCTGAACGGTCGCCAACTCAGCGAAGGCCTGCTCAACCATATCGAAGTCGCCATCCGCTGCTTCGATCCCTGCCTCTCCTGCGCCACGCATGCGCTCGGCAAGATGCCGCTGCAGCTCGAATTGCAGGATGCGGCCGGCCAGGTGCTGCAGCGTCTGCGCGCCTGAGCAGCGGATGCCGAGGTCAGGAGGGCGTCGCTGATGTCACTGGTGCCGGCCATGCCACCCGCCCCGGTGGTCGTTCTCGCCTGCGGCAACCCGAGTCGCGGCGACGACGCACTCGGACCCCTGCTCCTCGAACGCTTGCAGAACTGGCTGCATTCGGTCGGCCTGGCCGACGGCTTCGAGTTGATCGGCGACTTCCAGTTGCAGGTCGAGCATGCCCTCGATCTCACCGGACGGCGCCTGGCGCTGTTCATCGACGCCGGCGAGCAGACCCCGTCGCCTTACGCCTTTCGCCAAGTGGCGGCGGCCGGCGTCGTCAGCCCCGGCACGCATGCCTTGCCTCCCGCCGCCTTGCTCGCCGTGCTGCGGCGCATCGGCGAGCCGCCGCCGCCGGCTTTCGTGTTGTGTGTGCGCGGCGAGCGCTTCGCGCTGGGCGAGGGCTTGAGCCGCGCCGCGCGAGACCATGCGGACGCTGCCTTCGAACTGCTGACGGGGCTATGCCGCGCCTCCCGGGTCGACGCCTGGCAGGCGCGCGTAACCCGCGACGTGTAGGGGCCGGCCAGAACCCTGCCTGCGGCTTACAGAGAAGTCGTGTCAGCGGCCCAGGCCGCTCGCCGCCAAGGCAGGCCGGTCACCAGCGATCGGATTCAGATCCGTGTACGCTGGCGTGCAGCGCCGGCATCGGCTCCTCGCCGTGCGCTGGAGCTGCCCGGTAACCATCCATCCGACGAGCAACGGCTGTTCAGCCGGCAAGACCAGATGCTATATTGAGCGGCCGGGAGATGCCATTGCTCCTGGAGCCACCGTTGTACGGCCGACGCCGGCCACAGGGTTGCCGGATGTGCTGCCTGGGTTCGTTTCCAGCCTGTCCGCTGCGGCAACACGTTTTCGGGGCAGGAATATTTGAAAGCGATTCTCGCGATATCGGTCGGTGCCGCGCTTGGCGCACTGTTGCGCTGGCAACTGGGGATCAGGCTCAACAGTCTCTTCCCGACGATTCCACCCGGGACGCTGGTCGCCAACCTGGTCGGTGCCTACGTCATCGGCGTCGCCATCGCCTTCTTTACCTCGTTCTCGGCGCTTTCCCCGGAATGGCGCCTGTTGATCATTACCGGGTTCTGCGGCGGTCTGACGACATTCTCGACCTTCTCCGCGGAATTGATGATCCTGCTTCAGCAGGGGCGGATTTCCTGGGCGCTCGGCATCGTTGCGGCGCATGTCGTGGGTTCGGTGGCGATGACTTTTGCCGGTCTGGCGACCGTCTTCTGGGCGCGAGGTTCGCCATGAGACGCCCGGCAACACGCAGTCGGGTTCCGGGCGCGCCTGGCGCGAACCGCTACGGACGCAGCAAACAACTGAGGAAGGCATGGAAGGCTCATTTCTGCGGTTCTATGTGACCGAGTCCGAGGCGCACCACGGGGTTCTTCTCTGGGAGTGGCTGTTGATCCAGGGCAACCGGCTCGGCATTCGCGGCGGCTCGGCGTTCCGCGCCATCGGCGGTTTCGGGCGGCGCCACACGCTGCACGAAGACCGGTTTTTCGAGCTGGCGGGGAGCAGCGGCATCGAGGTCGAGTTCGTGGCCACCGACGAGGAGGAGCAGCGACTTTTCGATCTGATCAATCGCGAGCAGATCCGGATCTTCTATACCCGCATCCCGGCCCGCTTCGGGGTCATCAATCCGGATGCCGAGGACCCTCCGGCGACCGACAACCCGTAAGCGATGCCAGTGGCGGCGGCGGCAGATCGTGAATTGTCGCCGACCCGTGCCGGAGCGGGCTGGCTCACCGGATCAGGGGCAAGGCCGTACGCGCCGTGCCCCTGTGATCCGTCAAGGCTCAGTAGGTCAGGGTCTTCGGCAGATCCTTCGCCTGCTGCACCCAGGACTCGACCATGGCCAACGTTGGCGGCTGCTTGCTGACCTGTTCGCTGGTGTTGGTGTCGATGATTTTGGCGTGCAGATTGTCGGGGCGCCGCGTTGCCAGTTCCTTGACCGTATCGACCCCAGCTTTTTCGAGCAGGTCCGAATAGACACCGGAGACGCCCTTGATGCGGGCGAGATCGGCGCGGTTGGCCAACTCGAGGATGACGCGGGGATCGCAGCCACAGGTACCGGCGAGCGCCTTCCGCTGGGCCGGAGCGGCGGCCGCAGCAAGAAGTTGTTCGTTGTTGGTAATCCCCGCTTCCTTGAGCTTTTCGCTGATCGTCGGGGTGGCACCCTGTAGATCCTTGACCGAGACTGTCATTTCAGTTTTCTCCTCTGGTATGTTGGTGCGAAGCAAAGTTTCGATGTCGTCGGGCTACCCGAGCTGCAGGGGCGTTCGACGGGCACGATTCTAATACCAGTGAAGACATGCGGGGACATCGCGCCACTCGCCGGCCTCGCCGGCCTCGCCATGTCCTGTCGCGGGGCCAGTGCCTGCAGGCCGGCCGGAGGCGCGGACGCCACCGTGATCGTCACCGCCGGGAACGCGTCGCCAGCCGCAGGCCGAGCGCCAGGACCGCCAGCGAGGTCAGCGCAATGACGCCGCCCCAGAACCAGTACGGCAGCCACAGCGCCTGCGCAATGACGGCGGTGTCGGAGGCGTGGCGCATGCCGCCGATGACGGCGCTGGACGTGAACAGATAATCCAGGTCCTGAAGCCAACTCAGGCACAGCAGAGCGCCGGTCAGGCGCAGCACGAAAGTCACCGCACGATCGCCCAGCCACAGGGCGACCGCGGCGAAAAACAGCGCGCTGGCGACGAGGAAGATCACGCCGAACGGATTGCGCGCCCACACGACGACGACGCCGAGCAGACCGCCGGCAACGAGCCAGAGCATCGCCCGCGCCTGTCGCGCCGAGCGCGCCAGAATGATCAGCAGGCTACCGGCAATGCTCGGGCCCAGCAGACCGCCGGCGGCCACGAGCGCGGTGCTCAGGCGGCCGCCCGTCCCCCGCCACAAGGCCAGCCCGGAGCCGTCGGCGTAGAGGGCGAAGCTGCTGAACTCGCCGCCGACGAGCAGTGCCGTCAGGCCGTGCCCGAGTTCATGGGCGCAGGTTGCCAGCAGCGAGAACGGATAGAGAATCGATCGGCCGTACGGCAACTGCCAGGTCACGACGATGAGCGCCAGCACCCAGAGCAGCGCGCGCAGCGGATGTTCTGCCGATGTTTCGGACGACGATCGCGGCGACGCTGTCGACATGGAACTCATGGCTCGCGCCCAGGCTGCACTGGCAATTCGCGCCCCACGTCCGCCTGCCGGGAATCCCGGACTGGGCGAAAAGCCCGCACACCAAGAACGACGCCGGTGATCAGCAGGGCAATTCCGACCAGCGCTGTGCCGCCCGGCAGTGCGCCCCGCCAGATGAAGGCATAGGCAAAGGCCGCCAGGGTTTCGAAGACGATCAACTGGCCGGTGAGGGCTGTCGGCAACAACTTGCTGGCGCGGTTCCAGAGCAGGGTGCCGAGCCACGAGGCGCACAGCCCGAGGGTCAGCATCAGGCCGACGTAGCGCCCCGGATGCGGACCCAGAGGATAGTCGTAAGCGCTCTCCCCCCCGGCATGGACGCCCGCCACTGCCATCCCGAGGGCAGCCAGGGGCAGCGTCGCCAAGCCCTGGGCGAGGGCCCAGGTACCCGAGGCCAGAGCCGGTCGCCGGCGCAACCAGCGCGAATTGCGCACCGGGTACCAGGTCCAGGCGACGACTGCCGCCAGCGCCAGCAGGGCGCCGACGACATAGTCGTGCGCGCTACGACCTTCGCCGCGCTGCGCCATCTCGTGACTGTTCACCAGGGCGATGCCGAGGGCAATCACTGCCAGCGAAGGGAGCAGACGCCGCCACGGCAGTGCCTCACTGCCGAAGTTCGAGACGATGGCAATGACGATCGGCAAGGTGCCGATCAGCATCGTCGGCAACGGCGCATCGGCAAGCTGGATCGCCGCCGACAGGAACAGGTAGTAGAGGATGTTGCCGACCAGCGCCAGCTCGCCGGCCATTTGCCAGTCATCTCGCTGCAGGCGCCGCAGGCCCGGTAGATCGGTCAAGGCGAGGAGCAGCGCGATGACGCCGAAACCGAGGTAGCGCCCGAACGAGAGCATGGCCGGCGGATAGTCCGGCAGCATCAGCGGAACGACGAAGACCAGCCCCCAGAGCAGGCCGGCGCCGAGCGCGCAGGCGACGCCTTCGACGAGTGCGCGGCTGGCCGATGCCTGCGGCCGCATGCTGACGTCTGCCTTCGCGTATCCCGAGTCGCAGCGGCCTAGTAGCGCAGGCTGGGCAATCTCGGCAGTTGCGGCCACTCGACGGCATCGAGCATGTTCTTGACCAGCAGGCCGAGTTCGGTGTCACCAGTGATCGACAGATCGCGGTTGAAGAACAGGGTGTCCGGGTCCTCCTGACGAGCGAGCAATTGCAGAAAAGCAGACAGGTTGGCGCGAAACGACAGATCGGGGGCGTCCGGCAATCTGAAGAGCGGCCGAAACAGACCACGGCGATAGGTGAAACAGGCCTGCCCGCCGGCGTCGACGACCTCGACGACGAAACTTCGCCCTTCAAGTTGCGCCAGGCTGTCTTCCGGCAGCAGGCCGACCTTGGCGGCAGCGTTCAACGCCGTCGCCAGGGCCAGGGAGTGCGGCCATTGCGGCAGATGCACGCCAATGGTGGAAACCAGGCCGGGCAGCCTGAAACGGGGAATTGCGAAGAGCTGGCTCATGTACCGATTCCTTCCTCTGTTGCGGCGACCGCCGGAGGATGCCGGACGATGCCGGCTTCGCCAAACCAGTAGCCGTTCACCAGGCCCTCGGAGGCCCAGCCGGCGGTGTCCGGATCGACAGCCCGAGCGTGGCGAGCCGCGTCGAAAGCGGCAATTATCGCCGACATCGCCTGGGGCTGCGGACTGATGCGCACCACCTCGATGCCCAGGTCCAGCAGATCCGGCATTTGCGGCAGGAGATTGTAGGTCTGCGCCGACATCGTCTGAATGCCGTTGATGGTCAGGAACGGCTGCCCGGTGCGCGTGCGCAGCGTCAGCCCCTCGGGGTGATCGAGGCACTTGAACTGGCAGTCGTCCTTGTTGAGGATGTAGCGACGCGCCGTGAAACAGCGAGCCGAGAAGGCGAGCGGCAGTTTGCCGAAGACAAAGACTTCGGTCTCGACGCCTGCCGGGCGACTGCGATGCAGTGTCTCGATCAAGCGGCTGTCGCCCTCCAGCGGCGGTACCCAGCGCCGCATGCCGTAGCGGAAGAAGGTAGCCAGCGTCGCTTCGTTGTAGATGTTCAGGTGCGGCCCGGCAACGAACGGACGACCCGCGGCGATGCCGACCGCGCCGAGGTCGTTGACTTCGAGGCGGCAGCCGGGAATGTTGGTCAGTTCGTCGGTAAGTTCGTCGGCCAGGCGACGCACTGACTTGAGATCACTTTCCGATTCGAGCAGGGCCTGTGCGGCAACGACCACTTCCTTGCCGGCGGCGGCCAGATCGCGCGCCAGCGCAAGCCAGTCGGCCACGCGAATCTGCTGGCGGCGCGAACAGACGACCTCGCCAATGGTGATGATGTCGATGGCCGGGTTCTGCGCGATTTCGGCATAGAACTCGAAAACCTCGTGTTTGGGCCAGAAGTAGAGCAGCGGTCCGAGGGCCAGTTTCATATCTTGCTCCTAACGCCATGGCCGGTTGTAGGCACCGAGCGTCACCTGGCTCCCCTCGGAGACCTTGGCCAGTTCGGCCTGCCAGGCCGGACGGACGTGAAAACGCTGACCATCGCGGGCCAGCGCGTCGAGCGCGGCGCGCAGGGTACGCGTCACTTGCGCGACGTAGGTCGGGCTGCGTTGACGCCCCTCGACCTTGATTGCCGCGACGCCGGCTGCGGCGATCGCCGGCAGGATTTCCAGCACGTTGAGACTGGTCGGCTCTTCGAGCGCGTAGTAGGTCTCGCCATCGACCGCGAAGCGGCCCTTGCACAGGGTCGGATACCCGGCCGGTTCGTCGTCGCCGAAACAGTCGATGACGATGCCGTTCAGGCGCGTCGTCATCTGTCCCGGCGAGCGTTCCCACTGCACGTACTTCGCCGGCGAACACGCGCCGACGGTGTTCGGTGATTCGCCCGTGGCGTACGACGACAGCCAGCAGCGTCCCTCGTTCATCACGCACAGGCTGCCGAAACCGAAGACTTCGATCTCCACCGGCGTGTTCCTGATGACCGTTTCCACCTGCACCAGAGTGAGTACGCGCGGCAGCACCGCACGCCGGACGGCGAACTCGCGATGGGCGAAGTTGACGGCTTCGTAGCTGGTCGCCGAGCCCTGCACCGAGAGGTGCAGGCGCAGCGTCGGGTGACGCTTGCTGGCGTAGTCGAGCAGACCGATGTCGGCGAGGATCACCGCGTCGACACCGAGATCGGCGGCGCCATCGACCGCCCGCTGCCAGTCAGCGGCACGTCCGGGCTGCGCAAAGGTGTTGATCGCCATCAACACCTGCCGATGACGCGACTGGGCGTAGCGAATTCCCTCGACCATCGCCTTGTGATCGAAATTCAGGCCGGCAAAGTTGCGGGCGTTGGTGTCATTCCGGTAGCCGAGATAGACCGCGTCGGCGCCGTTGTCGACGGCTGCGCGCAGCGCCGGCAGGCTGCCGGCAGGACAGACGAGTTGAGGGATTGTCGGGCGTGCCATGGGAATCCTCGTCGAGCGAAGCACGCCAGTATAGTCACGACGGCCTGGCGGCACTTGATTCCGGTCAAGTTGCGGGCGAATTGGCCAACTCGCGCCGCAAGCGGCGCAGATACGGCAGCCCGTGCAGCGCCCGCGTGCCGTACCAGGAGACCAGTTCCCCATCGATCAGCGCCGCGCGCACGCCCGGCAGTTCGTCCAGCAGTTGGCGCCGGTGTTTTTCACGAAACGGGTAGGGCTCGCTCGACAACAGAACGATGTCGGCTTCGCGGGCCACGCTGGGTAGGTCGACCTCCGGATAGCGGACGCTGCTGAGCACGGGCAGCGTGTCCCAGCCCGCTGCCGCCAGCATGCGCGAGATGTAGGTGTCGCGGGCAACGCTGAGCCAGGGTTGGCGCCAGATCAGGTACAGCACCCGCTGTCGCGGCACGCCGGTGAGCCAGGCGGTGGTCGCCGCCCATTCGCGCTCGAAGGCGGCGCACAGATCCGCGGCCTGGCTCTCGCGCCCGAAGACGCCGCCGACCAGCCGGTACAGATCGAGGTTGTCGCGCGGCGCCAGCGGGTGGGTCACGATCAGATGCGGCACGAAGTCGCGCAGCGCCTCGACTTCCTCGCGCCGGTTCTCGTCGATGTTCGCGATGACGTGCGTCGGCGCCAGCGCCCGCAGCGTATCGATCGAGAAACCTTTGGTGCCGCCCACCTTCGCTATCCGCCGAACCGCTTGCCGAGGGTGGACGCAGAAACCGGTGCGGCCGACGAGAACACCGGCGAGTCCAAGGTCGATCACTAGTTCGGTGATGCTCGGCACCAGCGAGACGATCCGTGGGCTGCCCGGATAGCGGTCGTGCGGCTTGCCGAGCGCGTCAGACCATTGCATGATTCGGCCTCTGCCATGTGGAAGAACAGGAGAGACAGATGCTAGCCCAGAAACTTGCCGTTGTGACCGGTGCCGCGCGTGGCCTCGGCCTCTCGGTGGCACGCGAACTGGCGGCCGCCGGCTGTCTGGTACTGATGGTCGGGCGTACGGCCGAAACGATCGAAGACGCTGCCCGGGACCTGCAGGCGCTGGGCCACAAGGTGCTGCCGCATGTCGCCGACGTTACCGACGCGAGCGCCGTCGCCGCGCTCGCGGCGCGCTTGCGCCGTGAGTTCGGGCGCGCCGACATTCTCGTCAACAACGCCGGCGTGCTGCTCGAACCGCGCGGCTTTGCCGTTCCCGAGGATGCCAGCGCGCTTGTCGTCGACCCCGAAATCGTTGCCGCCACCTATGCCTGCAACGCCCTCGCGCCGCTGCGCCTGATCCAGGCGATCGTGCCGCTGATGCGCGACAACGGCTGGGGGAGAATCGTCAACGTCTCGTCAGGCATGGGGCAGCTAGCTGACATGGGAGGCTGCTGGCCCGGCTACCGGATGTCCAAGGCAGCGCTCAACGCGCTGACGCGCCTTACCGCCAGGGAGCTGGAAGGGAGCCCGATCAAGGTGAATGCGGTCTGCCCGGGCTGGTGCCGTACCGAGATGGGTGGCCAGGACGCCACGCGCAGCGCCGACGAGGGTGCCCAGGGAATCGTCTGGGCAGCGCTGCTGCCGGACGACGGACCGAGCGGCGGCTTCTTTCGCGACGGCAAACCGATCGACTGGTGAGCTTGCCTGCCGTCGACTTCCCGGCCCGCCGCGGCGCCTCCCTCGGCAGTCGGCCCGGCCGGAGCTGCCGACCCGGGTTCACCAGGCCGGGGCAGCGTCCGCCAGCGGCTTGAGGACGATGCGCAAGCGGTCGATCTCTGCTCTGAGTCCGTCGAGCAGCGGCTTCAATTCCGACGGCTCGCTGAAGATGGCGTATTGTTCGAGGCGCTGCGCCAGGCGGACTGCCGGCAACGCACCGAAAATGGCGAGGGTGCCATGCAGCGCGTGGGCGACCGACACGACGCCCTGGAGATCGGCGCTGGCCAGCCCGCGCTGCATCTTGTCCAGATCGCGCGGACAGTGTTCGAGGAACGCGGCGGCGATCAGTTCCACGGTTTCCCGGTCGGCGTCCGCCAGGGCAGCGCCATAGTCGAAGGCGCCCGCTGCGGCAGGCAGCTCGCTCGCTACCAGCGGCTCAGGCACGACGACCGCGGTGGATGTTGCGCCGGGGCCACCGTCGAAGACGCCGCCGAGGCCCGCCAACAGATCGTCGCCAGTAAGCGGTTTCGGTAGACAGGCGCTCACCCCGGCCTCGCGGCAGGCTTGCGCAGCGATGCTGCCGAGCCACGACGACCAGAGCACCTGCGTCATCGGCGCGTCGCCGGCGGCCGCGCGCAGCCGGCGGGCCAGCGCCAGGCCGTCGACCCCGGAACGGCAGGCGTCGAGCAGAACGAGATCGGCCAGCGGTGGTGTGCCGACGCTGGCGAGGGCCGCCACCGCCGATTCAACGGCCGTCACGACGGCGCCGGCGCCGGCGAGGGCACGCGCCAGGACGGCACGCGTATGGGGGTTCTCTGCCAGCAGCAGAACCCGCCGGCCGGCCAGTCGTCGGTCCTTGCGGGGCAGCGGGCGAGCCTGTCCATCGATCCCGCAGCGAAGCGTAAAGTGGAAGGTACTGCCTTGCCCGAGCGTGCTGTCGACCCGGATGTGGCCGCCGAGAAGCTCGGCCAGGCGTGCCGAAATCGTCAGCCCGAGGCCCGTGCCACCATACCTGCGGGTGATCGAGCCATCGGCCTGGGCGAAGGCGTCGAAGATCGTCGCCAGCTTTTCTTCGGGGATGCCGATGCCACTATCGATGATGGCGAAGTGCAGCCCGACTTCGTCGGCGTTGCCTGCCGAGCACTCGAGGCGCACGATCACCTCGCCCTGCGAAGTGAACTTGATCGCATTGCCGACCAGGTTGACGAGCACCTGCCGCAGCCGGCCGGGGTCGCCCAGGACATGTGTCGGGACGTCGGCGGCGATGTCGCCGATCAACTCGATCCCCTTGTCGGACGCGCGCAAGGCCAGTGCCTTGAGCATCTCGCCAACCACCTGCCGGAGGTTGAAGGAAACCCGCTCGGCGACGAGCTTGCCGGCCTCGATCTTCGAGAAGTCGAGAATGTCGTTGAGGATGGTCAGCAGCGCGTCCGACGACTGCTTGACGATCTGCAGGTGGGCGCGCTGACGGTGGCTGAGCGTGCTGCCGAGAAGCAGATCGGTCATGCCGATGACGCCGTTCAGCGGCGTGCGGATCTCGTGGCTCATGTTGGCCAGAAACGCCGATTTCGCGCGGTTCGCCGCTTCGGCGTCTTCCTTGGCCAGGCGCAACTGCTCGGAAGCCATCTTGGCACTCGATACGTCCGCGAGGTAGCCGTTCCACAAGCTGCTGCCGTCAGGCATCGCCTTGCCGTGCGCCTCGCCGTGCACCCAGACGATCCGACCACTGTGGCGATCGATCAGGCGGAAGTCGACCGACCAGGGCGACTGGCTGGCGGCCGCCTGGGCGATCGACATGTTTACCAGCTCGCGGTCGTCCGCATGCACCAGATCATGCAGCGCTTCGGGGCTGGCCATCGCCTCCTCGGCGGACAGCCCGCAGATCTGCGCCAGGCCGCGGCTGAAGAAGCGGAAGGTACGCCCGCCCGCACCCGACAGGTGGTACTGATAGACGGCGACCGGGATGTTCTCGGTAACCTCGCGCAGGCGCGCGTCGGCCTCCTTGAGCAGGCTGACGTCCTGCCAGATGCCGGTGTAGATCGTCGCGCCATCGGCCGCGAGTTCGGGCGCCGGGTGGATCTGGCAGCGAATCCAGCGCAGCGCTTCGTTCGGCAGGTGGATTCGATACTCGTCCTGCCACGCCTGACGCTGCATCGCGGCCACCCAGGCACCACGCATGACGCGCTGACGATCATCGTCGGCGATCTGCCCGGTGATCACGCTGGCATCGGCGAAAACGGCCTCGCGCGGATGCCCGGTGATCTCGCTCACACGGTCGCTGAGAAAGGTGTAGCGAACACCGCGCAAGCCGATCTCGCACTGGAACACGGCGGCGGGAACGGTATTGGTAATGTGGCGCAAACGCGATTCGGCGGCCCCGACGGCGGCTTCCTGTGCTTTCCGCTCCGTAATGTCGACGATGGCACCGAGGAGCCCGGCAATGCTGCCATCCGGCCGCGTCAGCGTCGCCTTGTGGTAGATGGTGTCGCGCCGCCTGCCGTCGCGGCCCTCGACCTGCGCCTCATAGACCTGCTGTCCGGCGGTCGCCAGGAGTTGCCGGTCGCGCTCGGCGTGCAACGCCGCCTGTTCGGCAGGCAGCAGGTCGGCAACGGTTCTCCCCAGCCACTCGCTACGCCGGATACCGAAGAAATCCTCACTCGCCTTGTTGAATTGCAGGTAGCGTCCGGCAGTGTCCTTGAGGTAAATCGGCAGCGGCAGGACTTCGAACAACTCCTGAACGAAGTGCAGTTGCTGATGCAGCTGCTCGAGCGCCAGCCGCCGTTCGGTGACGTCGTTGAGGGTACCCGCGATGCCGGTGAAGCGCCCGCCATCGTCGAACTCCGCGCGCGCAAAGATCTCCAGCCAGCGGCCACGCCCGTCGCGCGTCCGATAGCGCGCTTCCTCGCGGATGGACGCGATCTCCTGCCTGGCCAGGGCAGCGAAACGCACCGCAGCGTAGCGCCGGTCTGCCGCCGGGACACTCTTCAGCGACGGCCGCCCGAGGCTGTCCTGAATGGCGAAGCCGGTAATTTCGGTCCAGGCCGGATTCAGGTAGGTCCAGCAGCCATTGGCATCGGTGCGGAAGATGACTTCCTTGAGGCTCTCGACAACAGACCGGAAACGACGCTCGCTGTCGGCAAGTTCACCTTCGATCCGCTTGCGTTCGCTGATGTCGGTGCGGATGGCGATGTATTGCAGTGGTTGGCCGCCCTGATCGCAGAAGGGCACGATGCTGGCGTTGACCCAGTAGAAACGGCCTTCCCGGCTTCGATTGCAGAGCTCGCCATGCCACACCTGGCCAGCGGAAATCACCGCCCACATCTGCGCAAACAGATCCGGCGGGTGCATCCCCGACTTGACGATGCGGTGGTTGCGTCCGAGCAATTCGTCGCGCGTGTAGCCGCTGATCTCGCAGAACCTGTCGTTGGCGTAGGTAATCGTCCCGTGCACATCGGTGATGCTGACGATGGCATGCTGGTCAAGGGCGAACTTCTGGTTGGCCAGCGCCAGTAGCGCGCCCTGCAAGTCCCTTTGACTCGCCTCGCGCTGGCGTACCAGGTCGGCCATCAGTACGGAAAGGGATTCGAGATCGTCTCCCGGCGGCAGGCTCGGCTCGCTGCCGCCGAGCAGCCCACTGGCGGTGTGGCGCAATGAGCCGATGGCACGCGTGCGACTGGCCAGTTCGCTGCGCAAGCGGTCGTTGGCCTCGAGAAGTTCGTCCGAACATAAATCCAGGCTGCGCGTCTTGAGTTCCAGGTCGCGGTCGTTCTGCGCGTACGCCAGGCCGACATGACCGAGAAAACCTGCCAATCCGTTGACGAAGCGTACCGCCTCGGGCGACATGCCACCCTGTGCGGCAAGTGCTTCCAGTTCATCCAGAACCGCCGCCGCGCGTTCCCCATCAACGCCAAGGCGGCGCCGCATCTGTCGCTTGAGAAGCTTGTGCATGCCCGAGCCGATCAAGGATGCGAACCGGCCGGGCGAGTTTCACCGATGTAGGCCACGGTCATCGTCTGGTTGTGCAGCCGGCAGCCGCCGCTTCGCGCGAAGGGGCCAATCTCGCCGTAGGAATAGAAACCGGCCAGAACGGCGCTGTTGCCGAACACTTCGCCGACGGCTTCGACCTCCTCATCAACGCGGCCGCCCATCACCAGCTTGCGCCCGACACAGCTCACCAGCAGGGCCAGGCCCTGTCCATCGGGTCGGCGCATCTGCTGCACGGCCTCGGCGGCCGCCTCGGCGCCGTCGACCAGGGCATCGGTGCTGGCGTGCATCAGTTTCAGGTAACCCTCGGGGTCGATCTCGCCGGCCAGCGTCAGGCTGCCATCGCGCTCATCGACGCCGAGGATGGTGCGGATCAGTCCCACTTCGCGGTGGTCGCTGCCAAGCATGGCAAAAGGGAAAAGCAGACCCGATGCCGGCAGTCCGCTGGCGTGCTCGCCGAGGTAGCGCTTATAGACCTCCAGCGCCGGCTCGCCATCCAGTTCACGGAGGACGTTGCCGGCACAGCCGGTCACCTTGCGTGCCGGACCGAAGGGAGACCAGCCTCCGAAGGAAGCGTGGCAGAAGTCCAGATCCTCACCGTAGAGCCCGAGGATGACCAGCGTGTCCCTGCTCGCCCCCCGGCCGTCGAGTACCCAGGTTTCGCGGAAGGCACCGCCGTCGCCGGCGAGGCCACCGGCAAGCGGGACGCCTGGGCCGAGAACGTCACCGATCCCGACCAACAGGGCGCAACCATTGATCCTGACTCCCTGGCCAAAGACCAGGACAGCTCGCAAGCCATCCTTCGGCAGCTGTGCGGCGAGCCGCCGACCGGCGCCAAGCGAATCGTCCATTGCCGCCAGTGTCGTCGAGGCAACAGCCAGACGCGTGCTCGCGAAGCCTACGGCGGTGACCACGCACGCATTTTCGGAAACCCCGGCCGCCGAGATCTCGCCAGCGGTCGAGCAACCGACGCGATGCGCGTCGGGAAAGAGAGTCGCCAACGGCGCCGCCGCAGCCTGCAGCAGATCGCTACCGCCGAAGGCCAGGATCAGATCCGCGCGCACGCCGGTCAATTGGGCCAGTTCGCTGGCGATGGCCGGAGCATTGCGAAGAACGACCTGCGCAGTGTGCATCGATGTTTCCCCTATTCACAGCGGCAAGCGCGACGCCGAGCCCGGAGAATAGCGCCGTGCCCCCAGCCAGACAAGCGCTCTAGCCCGACCCCCGCGGCTTGCGCGGCGCGCCGGCAAGGAGCCGGTCGTAGAGCTGGTTCGGCAGCACGCGCAACGCCTTGCCGACCAAAGCCATCTGCCAGGGGATGACGACGTAGCTGCTGCCCCGCGCGATGGCGCGCGCAAAGCGCGGCGCGGCGGCATCTGCCGACAGCAGGAACGGCATCGGGAACGGGTTGGTGGCGGTCATTGGTGTACGGATGTAGCCGGGACTGATGGTCACCACCGCAACCCCCGAGCCGCGCAGTTCGAGACGCAGACTTTCGAGGTAGCTGATTGCCGCCGCTTTCGACGCGCTGTACGCCTCTGCCCCGGGCAAGCCGCGGATGCCGGCCAGCGACGCGATGCCGACCAGACGCCCGGCGCCGGCACGCCGCATGCCGCCGAGGAAAGGTGCAAAGGTCGCCACCATGCCAAAGAAATTGACATCCATAACCCGCCGGATGGTGTCGAGATCCTCGGCGTGCTCGGTCAGCGTCCCGACGGACACTCCGGCGTTGGCAATGACGATATCCGGAACGCCGGCACGGGCGATGAAGTCCTCGCCGGCGGCACGCATGGCCGCCGCGTCGGTCACGTCGAGCGGGTAGGCGTGCAGCTGGCCCGGCCAGCGTGCACACAGCTCCTGCAGGGGCTCGCGCCGACGCGCGCAAACGCCGAGCACGGCCCCTCGCGCCGCGTAGTATTCAGCGAGTGCCCAGCCGATGCCCGATGAGGCACCCGTGATGAAAACAGTGTCAAGCGCCTGCACGCGGTGTCCGAAGAACGAGCGCTCCGGCAAGGGACTGAGCCAGGCAGGCCAAGCGGTCGGCTGACGACGGGCACGGCGATGTGGCGGAGCCGCGCCACGGCGTCACTTCTTGCCGCGCTCGCTGCGTGCCTTGTTGATGACCTGATCGGTCAAGGCGATCAACTCGGTGAAACCCTTGGTCTCCTTGCCGGTCACCAGGTACTTGCCGTCGACGGCCAGTGCCGGAACGCCCTGAATCTTGTACGCCTGAGCCATCTGGTCGGCGCGCTTGACTTTGCTGATCACCCCGAAGGAGTTGAAGGCGTCGGTAAACTTCCGGGCATCGACACCCTGCGTGGCGACCCACTCGATGATGCTTTTATCGTCATAGAGCTTGCCCCCCGCCTGATGCAGAGCGTTGAACACAGCGCCGTCGAGCCTGGCCAGATCGCCTGTCACCTCCAGCGCGTAGTAGAGCCTCGCCAGACTCGCCCACGCGGGACGGCCGAACGACACCGGTACGCGCTTGAAGACCACATCGGCGGGCAAAGCCGCCGACCACTTGCCGACCACCGGGTGGAACTCGCTGCAATGCGGACAGCCGTACGAAAAGAACTCGAGCACCTCGAGCTTGCCCGGGTTGTCTGTGGTCTGTACCGGGACTATCGGCACGTAGTCGCGGCCGACCACCAGCTGCGCCCGTGCCGGCGTCATGAACACCAGCAGACTCAGGGCGAGCGCCAGACACCATCCGTTGATGCGTCCGAACATGCGTATTCTCCTCAATGGGTTCAATCTTTCCTGACCAGATTGGCATCGATGCCCTGCCTGGCCAGATCGGCGCGCAGGTGATTGACGTCGTCGATCTTGTGGTACGGCCCGAGGCGGACCCGATACCACACCTTGTCCTGCAACATCACCTGCTGGATCCTCGCCTCAGCACCGAGTAACGCCAGTTTCGCCTTTTGGTTGTCCGCTTCGCTCGCACTCTGGAAAGAACCTGCCTGCAGGTAGATCGGTTCCTTGAGCGTCGCTTCCTTGCTGCTCTTGGCACCTTCCGCCGACTTGGCATCCGCCGGCTTGCCCTCGGCCGGCTTGCCCTCGGCCGGTTTGCTGGCCGCTGTCCGGGTCTCGACCGGTCTGGTCTCGGTGGGCTTCGCCTCCGCCGGCTTCGTCTCGTCGTGTCTCGTCTCGACAGGTTTGCTGACCGGGGACTTGACCTCCTCCGGCTTGGGATCCGGGATTGCATCCGCCTTGCCGGGCAGAATCTTGTAGAAGTCGAAGCGTGGCTTTTCGCCGGCGACCGGGTCGCCGGGCTTGCCCGGAAGGGCCACCGGAGCCGTGGCAACCGGCGGCACCTCCGCGCTGGCCGGCGTCGCCGACTTGCCGGCGACCGGCGGGGGCAGTCTCGGCTGCTGGCCCGTCGTGGTGAACGGCAGCGGCGCTTTGTTGATGTACCAGACGACACCGGCCACGGCGATCACGCCGATGACCAGACCGATGAACAAGCCGAGCAGAGTGCCGCCACCCGATTTCCTGCCGGGCGGCGCCTTGCGGGGTTTCATGTCACGACTCATGGAAGTCCTCTGTTCTCCAATCACATCGATTCGGGGCAGCTGACGCCCAGAATCGCCATGCCGTTGCGAATCACCTGGCCGACGGCAGCCGCCAGAGCGATGCGCGCATCCCGGATCGCCGGATCATCGACGAGGATGCGTTCGGCATTGTAGTGGCTGTGGAATTCGGCAGCCAGATCCCTGAGATAGAAAGCGATCAGGTGTGGTGCCAACTCGCCGGCAGCGGCCTCGACGACCTCAGGGAACTCGCCGAGCCGGGCCGCCAGCGCCAGTTCACGCGCACTGCCGAGTGGGTCCAGATCTGCGCCGGCAAGCACCTGCGGCTCGCCCGCCCAGAGGGCGAGCAGCGAACGAACACGGGCGTGCGCGTATTGAACGTAGAAAACGGGATTGTCGTTCGACTGGCTTTTCGCCAGGTCGAGATCGAAGTCGAGGTGCTGGTCCGACTTGCGCAGGACGTAGAAGAAGCGGCAGGCATCGTTGCCAACCTCGGCGCGCAAGGTGCGCAGGGTCACGAAGTCGCCCGACCGAGTGGACATCGACGCCTTGCAGCCCGACCGATAGAGCACGGCAAACTGAACGAGCGCCACCTCGAGCACCTCGGGATCCAGTCCGAGGGCGCTGACGGCGCCCTTGACGCGGGGTATGTAACCGTGATGATCGGCACCCCAGACATTGATGATGCGCTGGAAACCGCGTTCGTACTTGTTGAGGTGATAGGCGATATCGGACGCGAAGTAGGTGTAGAAGCCATTGTCACGCTGGATGACACGGTCCTTCTCGTCGCCGAAAGTGGTCGACCGAAACCAGCGGGCCCCGTCCTGCACGTAGAGATGACCGCCCTTCTCGAGCCGCTCGACACAGCGGGCCACCATCCCGGTGGCGAACAGCGACTGCTCGGAAAACCAGACATCGAAATGCACGCCGGACTCTTCGAGGTCGCCGCGACAGTCGGCCAGTTGCTCGGTGAGAACGAAGTCATGGACGTATTGCCACTCTTCGCCGAGCAGGTGCTTGGCATTGACGATCAGGGCATCGAGCTGCGCTTCGCGCTGCTGCGCAGCCTCCGCGTCGGTACGCTCGGCGCCCGGCAGCCCGGGCGTCCCGGCAAGAACGTCGCTCGCCGTTCGCCGGTAACGCTCGCCGTGTGCCGTCAACAGTTGACTGGCCATGGCACGCACGTAGTCGCCCTGGTAGGCGTTCGGCGGAAAGAGCGACGGCGTGCCCTCGCCGGAACACAGTTCCAGATAACGCAGCCACGTCGACAGGGCCAGGATGTCCATCTGGCGGCCCGCATCGTTGACGTAGTACTCGCTGGTGACATCCCAGCCGGCAAAGGCGAGCAACTTGCAGAGGCTGCCGCCATAGGCGGCACCACGGCCATGGCCGACGTGCAGCGGCCCGGTCGGATTGGCCGAAACGAACTCCACCAGCACCTTGCGCCTGCCGCCGCTGGTCGAACGGCCGAAGTCCTCCGCCTGTTCGAGAACGTCGCGCACGACCTGGATCTTGGCCGTTGGCGGCAGGTGAAAATTGATGAAGCCGGCGCCAGCGATCTCGGCCTTGCTGACCCATGGCGAAGGCGGCAGCTCAGAGAGCAGCAGCTCCGCCAGTTGGCGCGGATTGCGCTTCAGCGATCGCGCCAGTTGCATCGCCAGGTTGCAGGAGAAATCACCATGCGCGGCCTGCTTCGGCCGCTCGATGTGGATCGTCGTGTCGGCCTCGGCCGGCGCGACGCTGTGCAGCGCAACGCGCATCAAATCGGCGAGGTGGGACTTCAGGTCGTGACTCATCAGGGTGCGCAGGCTTGGAAGAATCGGTCAAGCCGCTGATTATACGATGCGCAACCTACGCCCGGGCGAACGGCGGAGCGAGGACGGCGGTTTCTGTGTAAACTGGCTCCTTTGCCGACCACACCGCCGCTGCCAGCCGTGCGACTTTTCCGCCTCGCCAAGATCCTGAGTATTGCGAGCCGCTACGGCCTCGACGAGATGATTCTCGAGCACGAGCCGAGCGGCCGCCTCGCTGCGCTGTCGCGCGCCCTGCACTTCTGGCGACGCTTCGATACGCCACCCGCTGTTCGCCTGCGCCAGGCGCTCGAGTCGCTTGGCCCGATCTTCGTCAAATTCGGACAGGTCCTGTCCACGCGCCGCGATCTGCTACGCACCGACATCGCCGACGAACTGGCGAAACTGCAGGACCGCGTGCCGCCCTTTTCCTCCGAGCTCGCGTTGGCGCAGATCGCCCAGGCGTACGGTCGCCCAGCCAACGAGGTGTTTGCCGAGTTCGACGCGACACCGGTGGCGAGCGCGTCGATCGCTCAGGTCCACTTCGCCCGACTGCGTCCGGAAGACGGCGGCCATGCGGTTGCGGTCAAGGTTCTGCGCCCGGAAATGCACGGCGTCATTGCCAACGATCTGGCGCTGCTCGAAACCCTTGCCGGCGTCCTCGAGAAGGTGTGGTCGGACGGCAAGCGATTGAAGCCGCGCGAAGTGGTCGGCGAGTTCGCCAAGTACCTCTACGACGAACTCGATCTGATGCGCGAAGCGGCCAACTGCTCGCAATTGCGCCGCAACTTCAGCGGTTCGCGCCTGCTGCAGGTTCCCGAAGTGTACTGGGACCAATGCACGACGACGGTGATGGTCATGGAGCGCATGCACGGCATCCCGATCAGCCAGACCGGGGCGCTGATCGCTGCCGGCATCGATCTGCCGGCGCTGTCGCGTGCCGGGGTCGAGATCTTCTTTACGCAGGTCTTCCGTGACGGCTTCTTCCACGCCGACATGCACCCCGGCAACATCTTCATCGCCGTCGACCCCGCTCACCACGGCAGCTACATTGCACTGGATTTCGGCATCGTCGGGACGCTGACCGACGCCGACAAGAATTACCTGGCGCAGAACTTTCTCGCCTTCTTCCAGCGCGACTACAAACGCGTCGCCACCGCGCATATCGAAGCCGGCTGGGCGCCGGCCGATACCCGCGCCGATGAGTTCGAAGCCGCCATCCGCGCGGTCTGCGAACCGATTTTCGACCGGCCGCTACACGAGATCTCCTTCGGTCGGGTGCTGCTGCGCCTGTTCCAGACCTCGCGCCGTTTCAACGTGGAGATCCAGCCGCAACTGGTGATGCTGCAGAAGACCCTGCTCAACATCGAGGGGCTTGGCCGACAGCTTGACCCCAACCTCGACCTCTGGAAGACCGCCAAGCCTTTCCTCGAACGCTGGATGAGCGAGCAGGTGGGCCGACACGCTTTCCACCTCGGCGTCCTCCAGGAAGCGCCCTACTGGGCGCGCACCCTGCCGCAATTGCCGCGTCTGGTGCATCAGGCTCTGGCACAGCAGAAGACTTCCGACCTGGCACCTCTACTCGGCGAGTTGGCGCGCGCGCAGCGTCAGCAAGGGCGCTTGCTGGGCATCATCGCCGTCCTGCTGGCCGCACTGGTGGTCAGCCAGTACCTGTAACCGGTAGTCTGCCAACCACCCCGGAGAACCTGCATGCATCGCATCGTGATCAGCGCCACTGGCCTCTACACCGCTCCCCACACCATCAGCAACGAGGAACTGGTCGCCGCCTACAACAGCTACGCCAGGCTGTTCAACGAAACGAATGCCAACCGCATCGCAGCCGGCGAGGTCGTCAGCTGCGCGGAGTCGAGTGTCGACTTCATTGAAAAGGCCTCCGGCATCACTCGTCGCTACGTCATGGACAAGGCCGGCGTGCTCGACCCGCTACGTATGCGACCGAAGTTCGAGCCGCGCGGCAACGAAGAGCTGTCGCTCCAGGCCGAAATGGCGATTGCCGCCAGCGGCGAGGCGCTGGCCGCTGCCGGCAGGACTGGCTCCGACGTCGATGCGGTGATCTGCGCCGCCTCCAACATGCAGCGCCCCTACCCGGCAATGGCCGTCGAAATCCAGCGAGCGCTGGGAATCAGTCAGGGCTATGGCTTCGACATGAACGTCGCCTGCTCCTCGGCCACCTTCGCACTCGAACTGGCGGTCAACGCGGTGCGCTGTGAGACGGCGCAGCGTGTACTGGTGGTCAATCCGGAAATCTGCTCGGCGCATCTGGCCTGGCAGGATCGCGACTGCCATTTCATCTTCGGTGACGTGTGCACGGCGATCGTCGTCGAAAGGCTGGATACGGCAAGATCGACCAATGCCTGGGAAGTCCTCGGCAGCAAACTGGCAACCAGCTTCTCGAACAATATCCGCAACAATGCCGGCTTTCTCTCGCGCTGCGAAGACCGCGACCCGACCGACCGCGACCAGCTCTTCGTCCAGGAGGGTCGCAAGGTCTTCAAGGAAGTGTGCCCGATGGCCGCTGCGCACATCACCACGCATCTCGCCGGGCTCGGCTTGCGGCCGCCTGACGTGCGGCGCTTCTGGCTGCATCAGGCCAACCTGGCGATGAACCAGTTGATCGGCCGTCGCCTGCTCGGTCGCGACGCGACTGCCGACGAAGCCCCAGTAATTCTCGACGAGTTCGCCAACACCGCGTCGGCCGGCTCGATCATCGCCTTCCACCGGCACAGCGCCGACCTCATGAGCGGTGACGTCGGCGTCATCTGCTCCTTCGGCGCCGGCTACTCGATCGGCAGTCTCGTCGTCGGCAAGCGCTGACGACGACGAGAAAGTGTGTCGGCAACGTGTCGTCGCACACGCCGACGCGTTTGCCGGCGGCTTGCCGACGGTCGTCTCTACCTGCCGTAGGAATCCCCGATCACTCCGGCCTCGTTGGCAACGACGTTGCCGGATCCTTGATTGACCGTGCTGGTGTTGCGCTGTGAACGGCGAATGGAAACATAACCCTGGATGCTCGTGGCCATCGACGACTGGTACCGCGTGTAACCCCAGTAGTCGCCGCTGGATGGCTTGCCCGCATAGTACTGCGCCCTTTCCAGATTGCGCTGCGCGGAAAGCCGAGCAGGACTCTGAAACGCCACCTGCGCATAGCGAAGGTCAGGAATCAGCAGGATCACGAACAGTCCGACCAACAATGAGGAGTACTTGGGCATTGTCTTCTCCGCTCTGGTGGCACGGCCGCAGCCGGCCCGGGGGGGCTGCACCCACTCGCCGCAAACGGCCCGCCCTCGAGCCGGCCCCGAGCAGCGACGCGGCTTCCCCGGGCAGGTGCCTCACCTGAGGAAGTGTAATCCGAGGGGCGGCCCCCAGCAAGACGGTTGCCAACACTGGGCATGGCGATCTCCGGGTCCGTGTCTCACGGACTCTGCAGCACTCGATCACGAACGCCTGGGCGAGTCTTGGCGGCGGCAACCGACTAGGCCGCCGGTGACCTGCACCAGCGCAGGCGCGCAGTAAAGCCGCCGGCCGGCAGATTCTCCACTTCGAAGCGCGCGTCGTGCAATTCGGCGATCCGTTGGACGATTGCTAGACCGAGGCCACTGCCTTCAGCGTTCGCCTCGCGACCGCGATAGAAGCGTTCGACGAGCCGCGGCAACTCGGTCGGCGGCACGCCCGGGCCATCGTCGGCGACGCCGAGCGACAACTCGCCGCCTTGCCGACGGGCGAAGACGTGGATCCTGCTGTCCGCAGGCGTGTAGCGCAGGGCGTTGTCGAGGAGATTGCGCAGCACGATCTGCAGCAGTTCCGCGTCGCCGCGGACCAGCAAGGGCGAGCCGGCCGTCTGTAGCCGGATGTCCCTGGCGTCGACGCTTTGCAGGAAGTCGGCCAAGCCTTGCCGAGCCAGTTCGGCCAGGCCGACCTCGACCGGGTTGGGCAGTCGCGCGAGCGGATCGAGCCGCGCCAGACGCAGCAGTTGCTCGAGTACGCGCGTCGCGCGGTCGGCACCGGCGACGATCTGCCTCAGTGCGTGCTGGCGGTCGTTGGCGTCGGGGCTGAGTTGGGCGACCTGTGCCTGGATCCGACTGGCCGCGCGTCCGGATGTCAGTCTTGTGGGAGCCGGTAGCCGGGGGCTCGCATTGCTCACCCAAGATCTGTGTCGAACTTCCGGACGACGCCCCCTTCGTGTTGCTCAATCGCCGGCCAATGTTCCACCACAACCAGCACACTCCTTTCCTGGGGGGCCAGCCAAGTCGCCCAGAGTGTCGGAATTTTTTACACTCGCCAACCCGACACTCGCCAACCCGACACTCGCCAACCCGACACTCGCCATTGCGCCACTAATTTAAAAGACATATTTGGCAACGCCCAACTTCTGGCCGGATTATTGCTTCCGGAAAGTTGCCGAATCGCACGGCCCATCAATAATAGTAAGAAAACGGAGCTCCCCCTTGCGAAACCTGAAATTCATCTGCTTGCTCGCCGGCGTTTGTCTGGCTGTCCCTGGCTGCGACGTCAACACGCCGAAAGTCCGCATCGAAACCGAGTATCAGGCCGTCTTCCTCGACAATGGCCAGATCTTCTACGGCAAGCTGGAAGGAGCAGGCGGCACTTATCCGCTGCTGCGCGACGTCCATTACATCCAGCGCCAGACCGACCCGGAGACCAAGGAGGTCAGGAATGTCCTGCTGCGGCGCGGATCCGAATGGCATGCTCCCAATCTGATGTACCTCAACGACCGGCATATCGTTGCCATCGAGCCTGTGACAAAGGATTCGCAGGTCGCCAAGATGATCGCCCAGTCGATGGGTAAACCCCTGCAATAGCGCCCACCCCTCTGCTTACCATTAACGCCATCACAGCCAAGGAGATCTGATTGAAACCCAAACGCCCCCGGGCCTTCGCGCTCAACGCCGTGGCCGCCGCCCTGTTGGCCGCCTATATCCAACCGGCCAGCGCCGTCACGACCTATTGGTTGGGTGGCCCGACCCCGACCTGGACTTCCGGTGCTTGGACTGACGGGAGGCCCACTACGGGCGACACGGCGGCGCTTCTCTTTCCGGGCGCTGACCCAGTTGTGGTCCATGACGAAATCACGCCTGGGGTTGCGCTAGTAGGCTTGAATATCGGCAGCGATCATATCCTTTTTCAACCGTTCCCGACCGACCTTCGGTCGTTCAACGAGGCGATAGGCACGTACTGCCTGGTTTCTCTCTGCGGCGGGGATCGGGGTTCCGGCGTGGGGACTCATATCCAGGCGGCTGGCACCAATACCATTGCGAATGATCTGCACCTGGGGGTCTCCGCAGGAACCGCCGGGTATTACCAGTTGAACGGTGGCACTCTCACCGTCGGGCGAGACACCGTTCTCGGCCCCAATCTCGTATCCACGGCTGGCTTCGCGGCTTCGGGCACGATCGCCAATAGCGGTGGCACACACACCGTCGGCCGCGATCTGATTCTCGGAACGTTAGAGAATCAGACCGGCACTTACGACCTCAGCGGCACCGGCACCTTGAGCGTCGGTCGGGATACATGGGTTGGCGCGTGGGGCCATGGCAGCTTTAACCAATCGGGCGGTAGCGCAACCATAGGAAAAGACCTCTTGCTCGGGAATTGGACTGGAGGCACCGGCACGGTGAGCGTAACGGGCGGTTCGTTGATAGTCACCCGATCGATACAAGTCGGAAACTTTGGCGACGGCACCTTTACCCAGAACGGAGGTGTGGTAACCAATGAGCAGACTCATATCAACCGGGGTAGCTACACATTGCTCGGTGGTGTCTTCACTAGCACTAGCTCAACGGACGTCAGCGGCTACGGCGGCGCCGCCCTGTTTCAGCAAAGCGGCGGAACGCATAACACTCCCCATTTGACGATCGGGGATAAAGACACCGTGGCCGCGACCTATGACCTAAGCGGCGGTGTTCTCAAGACGGACCTCACCGCCATCGCCAACAACTATTACGGCGCGACGACTGGGATGATGAACCACCGCGGCGGAATGCATGAGACCGGCATACTCGGCTTGGGCTCGTTTTCGGGTAACGTTGGGACTTACAATTTGTTGAGCACAGGTAGCTTGACGGCCGCTCAAGTCAAAGTCGGCGAAGAAGGCACTGGCGTCTTCAATCAGTCCGGAGGCACGGCTACGGTGACGGAGTTCAAACTCGGAACCTGGACGACGGGTACCGGCCGGGCCGAGCTAAGTGGTGGCCAACTGAACGCGAACTACCTGACTGTCGGAGAGAGGGGGGATGGCTCATTCAAACAAACCGGCGGTACTGTGCGTACGGACTACCTACAGGTCCTTTACCATGAGGCTGAGGCGGGCAAACAGGCGAGCTATTCGCTGTCAGGAGGGATGCTTCAATCATACTGGTTGTCAGTCGGGAATGGTGTCAGTAGCGCCGAGGCCAGGTTCGAGCAAACAGGGGGAAACGTCGAGGCCGATAGTGTCGGGATCAACGGCAGTACCGGCAAGAGTAACTACGCGATGTCAGGTGGGACGCTGAGTACCCAGTCGCTAGCCGTTTTTGGCAAGTATTCGACGATGGATCACAGCGGTGGAACTGTGACGGTCAATGATTTGGACGATGGTGTCTCCGGAAGTCTTCTTGTCTCGGGAGCGGGTGCAAACTACCGGCTCTCGGGAACCGGTGTGGTGCGAGCCAGCGAAGCAGTGATTTATCTCGGTGGATCCTTCGACCTGTCGGCCAGTGGTTCGCTACTTACGGAGCGGACTAAGGTGGGCTATTTTGGCCCAGCCCCGGAGTCCTCCTTCGTCCAGAATGGCGGTCATCACCAAACCGGAACGCTGGCTGTCGGATCGAGCGGTGGAACTGGGCGTTACATTTTGCACGGTGGTATGTTGGACGCGACCGGTCTTGGGTTGACCTTGTCTCTTGGCGATGGCGGCACAGGGGCCTTCGTCCAGAACGGAGGTACCGTCAACGCCGGCTGGATGTTCGTTGGTGACGGAAGTGGAGGCCAGGGGAAATATGATCTCAATGGCGGCACGCTGAATACCGCTTGGGAGGCAGTTGTCGGATTCAGCACCGGAACAACTGGCGTATTCAATCAGACTGGCGGAACCCATAATGCCCTGAATGTGTTGCTTGTGGGCTATAGGGGCAACGGCACCTACAACCTTTCCGGCCCCGCTGTTCTTAACGTCTCGGGCACCAGCGGCGTTGGCGGCTATGGTGGTACCGGCACCTTCAACCAGTCAGGCGGCACACACACGACCTCGCAGGTGGCGATCGGCAGCGCTGGAACGTATCGCCTCGACGGCGGCACGCTCAACGCGGGCAGCGTCGTCAACCAGGGCACACTCCATCTCGCCGGCGGTTCGCTGAACACCGCGAGCATCGACAATCGAGGCGCATTGAGCGTCGTAGCCACAGGAGCTCGCAGCCTGACGACAAACCTCGATAACCAGGGCACGGTGGACATTGGCGGTGGTGGCAGCTTCACCTTTAACGGCAATGTGGTCAATCAGGCGAGTGGCAACGTCCATCTGCACAACGCCGGCGGTTCGGTCTTCAACGGCGAGGTGGTGAACCACGGCACCTGGAAACTCACCGACACCACTGCCACCTTCACCGGCACCCTGACCAACCACGGTGCCTATGTGAGCGACCCCTCCGACACGCACGTCTTCAAACTCGTGGTGGGAGAGACGGGGTACCTGGTCGGCGGAGCGGGTGACCGGTGGTTTATCGGCGGCGACTTCGCGAACCACAGCAAACAGGGCGCCCTGTGGAATACGCGGGATGCCTATCTCGCCTTCACCGGTGGCGGCGACCACACCTTCCTGCTGGCCAGTGAGGACCGTGGTGCAGCCGGCTTCGCCGATAACTTCGCTTGGGACACCCTGTTCCTCGGCGCCGGTGACATCCTTCACCTGGGCGACGGCAATACCGACAACAGCGGAACGGCTTTGTACGTCGACGCCTTCCTCCTCGAAGGCAACGATCTCGGCCTGCTGAGCCACCTCTTCGGCGACGGCATCGACATCTACTACGACTACGGCGACGCCCGCAACGCCTATCTGCGGGGTGCAAGCTACACGCTGGCTGGCGGCGGCTCCTTGAGAGCCTTTGGCGCACCACCGCCCCCGCCCCCACCCGCCGGCGTTCCTGAGCCCACCACCCTCGCCCTGCTGGGGCTGAGCCTTGCCGGGCTACGCCTGACGCGCAGACGCCACTGACCAAGTCAGACACCCGCCACGAGAAGAAGCAGGAGCAATGGCCAAGGCAAGAGCAAAGCAATACCGGGGCAGCGCCGTCCAGCTGCATTTCAATTCCGAAAGGCAACACAATGAAAATCGGCACCTTCTTGTCAACTGCCACCCTCGCGCTGGGGCTCGTCGGCATCGGGCCGGCCCAGGCGACACCGTGGACGTTCACGACTAGCGGCAAGATCTTTACGGGGGTTGACGGACTGGGACTGTTCGGTCCGGCTGACGGGAGTTTGGTTGGGCTTGACTACAGCCTGACAACGCGCCTCGCCGACCCAACCGCAAATGCCAACCAAGGATCGAATTCGACAGTCAGCCATTCCTACGGCTTCTCGTCGGACCCAGGGGGCACTTCAGCTGCCAGCTTTTCGGCAACAGTCAATGGTCATACGGTGACACGCGAGTTCGTTGTGCCCGACGGGAATTCAGCCTACGTTTACTCGTATGGCGAGGTCGACGGGAAGGTGGAGAAGGACGGTGGCCCTACCAAGTTCTCGGCGTCTCAACAGGTGTACAGCTTGTCCAACGACTTCGTGCCGGGTATCGGCTTGTTCCAGTCCATCGAGTATCTGTTCAAATCATCGGACGATAGAGGGTTTGCATTCTTTGACATCTTCAATTACGCGACAAGCACTGATGCTGCAAACTGGACAACGTTCGAGGGAACGCCCGAGAGGTTTGTCCTGAACGCACCCGCCGGCCCAACGACGACTGTGCCGGAGCCGACCGCGCTGGCCCTGCTGGGCCTCGGCTTCGCCGGCCTGCGTTTGGCGCGTCGACGCTGCTGAGCACTGACTCGTGAGCAGACGCCCCACGGCGGGGCATCTGCTCACGAGCAAGGACAACAAGCGATCGCCACGCCGGCAGCGAGGAAAGACGCCGCATCGACTTGCCCGGCATACTTAGTAGTGCAAGCCGACCGCGCGTCCTGTTCACAACCCTCTTTCTGCTCGCCCTACTCGAGTACAGCCCCCAGCCTGACACGCTTCACTCGGCCGGCAGCGCAGCCACCGCAAACGGATTTGACGGTGGTCAACTGGGCATCAACCACCAGGCCATCCTCCCTGCCATCACGCGCGTGGGCGATAACGTTCGTATCGACAAAGACCCGCTCACTGGCTCGCCAGACGTCCGTGCAGATCCTCACGTGTGGGCCAGATCGGCCATCTTCACGAACCGCAGATTCAGGGGAAGGGCCGCGCGACAAGAAGTCCTGCATGGCGGCGGCGTACAGTCCTTCTGCTGGCTGGCACGCGCGAGGGTTTCTCCACCAGCTTTGAAACGCTGGTCTTGCTCCTCGCAGCTTCGATCCGCGCGCATCGCAGGGTCGATTCATCTGTGGTGATGGTCAAGTTGGGCATTGCGATCTCCGGGGCCGTGTCTTCCGGACCCAATACAGCACTCGATCACGAAACCATGGGCAAGTCTTGCCGCGTAAACTGGCTAGGCCGTCGGCGACCTGCACCAGCGCAAGCGCGCAGTGAAACCGCCGGCCGCCAGATTCTCCACTTCGAAGCGTGCGTCGTGCAATTCGGCGATCCGTTGGACGATTGCCAGACCGAGGCCACTGCCTTCAGCGTTCGCCTCGCGACCGCGATAGAAGCGTTCGACGAGCCGCGGCAACTCGGTCGGCGGCACGCCCGGGCCATCGTCGGCGACGCCGAGCGACAACTCGCCGCCTTGCCGACGGGCGAAGACGTGGATCCTGCTGTCCGCAGGCGTGTAGCGCAGGGCGTTGTCGAGGAGATTGCGCAGCACGATCTGCAGCAGTTCCGCGTCGCCGCGGACCAGCAAGGGCGAGCCGGCCGTCTGTAGCCGGATGTCCCTGGCGTCGACGCTTTGCAGGAAGTCGGCCAAGCCTTGCCGAGCCAGTTCGGCCAGGTCGACCTCGACCGGGTTGGGCAGTCGCGCAAGCGGATCGAGCCGCGCCAGACGCAGCAGTTGCTCGAGTACGCGCGTCGCGCGGTCGGCACCAGCGACGATCTGCCTCAGTGCGTGCTGGCGGTCGTTGGCGTCGGGGCTGAGTTGGGCGACCTGTGCCTGGATCTTGACGATGGCCAGTGGCGTGCGCAGTTCGTGCGCCGCGTCGGCAGTGAAACGGCGCTCGCTCTCCAGCGTGTCGCGCAGCCTGAAGAGCAGCCGGTTGAGGGCGGCCACGAGCGGCTGGGCTTCGCTCGGCGCCGCGCGATTGGCGAGTGGGCCCAGGTTCTCCGGCGACCGTGAAGCGACATCGGCGGCCAGGTCATCAAGCGGTTTCAGGCCGCTACGGACCGAGTAATAGATCAGCAGCAGAAGCAGAGGGGAAATCGCTGCAATCGGCAACACCGACTGACCGGCAACCTCGAGCGCGGCGCGGTCGCGCAGGGTGATCGACTGTCCCACCTGCACCCGGTAGTCGCCGGACGCGGCCTGCATGTTCAGCATCCGCCAGGGATGGCCGTCGTGTTCGATGACCGAATAGCCCGTCGCGGCCGACAAGGGGATGCCCGGCGCATGCTCCGAGCGCAGCAGCAGCGACCCGTCGGCGCGCCCGATCTGGAACTCGAGCGGCGGTTCGTAGAGATTTGCCTGATCGCTGCGTACGGTTGCCAGACGCGCGGCGAGATCCGCCAGGTGACTCTCGTTGTCGCGCACGAGCGCCAGCAGGAGTCGGGCCGATTGCGCCAGATGCCCGTCCATCAGTTCTTCTGCCTCGTGCTGTGCCTGCTGGTAACTCAGCGCGCCGCTCAGTGCCAGGCCCAGCAGCGCGGCGATGCAGACGGTGCGCAGCAGGCGCCAGCGCAATGACCGGACCTGCGCGCACTGCAGCGATTTCGGCATCAGCCGGCGTCACCCAACTGGTAACCGAGACCGCGAACGGTGCGGATGAAGTCGGTCCCGAGTTTCTTGCGCAGGTGGTGGACGTACACTTCGACGGTATTGCTGCCGGTTTCCTCGCCCCAGGCGTAGAGACTCTCCTCGAGTTGGCTGCGCGTCCGGATGTGCGTCTTGTGGCTCAGCAGATCATGCAGCAGGGCGTACTCGCGCGCCGACAGGGCGATCGGCTGGCCATCCCGCAGCACCCGCTTGCTTGCCGGTTCGAGAACGACGCCGGCGTGCTCGAGCGTCGGTGTCGCGGCGCCGCCGGCGCGGCGAATCAGCGCCCGCAAGCGCGCCTGCAGTTCGGGCAGATCGAAAGGCTTGGTGAGGTAATCGTCGGCGCCGGCGTCGAGCCCAGCGATCTTGTCGGCGCTGCTGTCGCGTGCCGTGAGGATGAGCACCGGCAGGTGATTGCCGCGCGCGCGCAAGTCCTTGAGGACCGACAGGCCGTCGCGCTTGGGCAGGCCGAGATCGAGAACGCAAGCCTGATAGGCGTGGTCGAGCAAAGCCAGGCGCGCCGCCTCGCCGTCGCGCACCCAGTCGACCGCGTAGTCTGCCAGCTTCAGACCAGCACGGATGCCGTCCCCGAGCAAGGAATCGTCTTCAACCAGCAAAATCCGCACTTACTTGCCTTCCTTCCTGACTTTGGCCAACAGGGCCTGGATCTCCTGGCGGCGGCCGCTATCGGCCACTTCGCGGCCCGGCCGCGGCGGCGCCTTGAGCGCCTTTTCCAGATAGGTGAGCGCCTCGCCAGTGCGGCCCCGATCGGCCAGATACTCACCGTAAAAGAAGTTCGGGTCAATACCGTCCGGGTTGATCGCGAGCGCCTTCTTGAAGTACTCCTCGGCACGCTCCTTGTCGCCAAAGCCGACCGGCCAGCCCGGCACCTTGGCATACAGCGTCGCCAGACTGGTGTACGCCGAACCGTTGAGGGCCTTGTCGTTCAGCTTCAGAGCCTCGTCCAGAAGCTGGCGCGCTTCCTTGGCCAGCGACAGCGCCCCGAGGCCGCCCTTGGCACCGGCCTCGCTCGACACGACGATGCCTTCCCAGATCAGCGGCTCGGGCATTTTCGGATTGGCTTCGACGATCTTCTTCGCCTGGGCGGCCAGCAGGCGATAGCTTTCGGCCTGCTGCTTTTCCGGCTGGCGATACTTGATCTCCGCCCACTGTTCCTGAATCGGCCGGATCAGTTCTTCGGGCGTTGCGGCAGCGGCCAGGGTAGTGCAGGCAAGAAACAGTGGCAGGGCAAGAAATGCGCCTGCCTGGCGGACGATGATGTTCATTGGCGGAAGTCCTTTCACAGGAGATCAAGAGGAGGAGGAGGAAGAGTGCTGTTTGATGATCGCCAGCTTGCCAGCCAGGCCGCGGTCGATGAGCGCGGGGGCGAAACCGTTGATCCAGGCGAAGAGGCGCTCCGGAAATCCGAAATGACTCTCGCCGTCGCCACGACGCAGGGCGCGCACGATCTGCCGAGCGACGTCTTCGGCGCTGTCGCTGTGGTTCTTCAGCGCCCGGTTCAACGCCTTGACGGGGTCGCTGTTGAGCGGCGTATCGATGGCGCGCGGCGCGATGTGGACGACCGACACCAGCGAATCGGCAAGTTCACGACGCAAGGCCTGGGAAAACCCGCGCAGCCCGGCCTTGGCCGCCGAGTAGGCGACGAAGCCGGGAAACGGCAGGCTGCCGAAGGTCGAACCAATGTTCACGATCGCCGCTTGCGGCTGTGCCTTCAACCATGGCAGCAGCGCGTGCGTCAGACGAACCGGCGCTTCCAGGTTGGTGGCGAGGACCCCCTCGATCGTCGGCCAATCCTGATTCTCGAACAGGCCGAAAGCGCCGACACCGGCATTGTTGATGAGGACATTGATGCCGAACTCGCGCGCGGCACCCGCCAGGGCGACGACTCCCGCCGGCCGCCCGAGATCGGCGCAGACACTGGCGACGCCAGTTCCCAGCGACGTCGAGAGGGCGGCCAGGCGGCCCTGATCGCGCCCGGCGAGCAGCAGTGCGGCGCCGGCGTCGTTCAGCTGGCGAGCCAGTTCCTGGCCAAGGCCACCACTGGCGCCGGTCAGGAGAATGCGGGCATTCTTCAAGTCCATGATGGTTCCTCGCGCGGCAGTGCCCGGAAGACATCGCCATAGAGTTTGTAGAAAACGCGCGCGCTGCGCAGCACATCGGCCTGATCGTCGGGCACCATGCGCGCGAGCAGATCGGCCAGATGCCGGGTGTGCTCCTGGTCCAGCGTACCGTGCGAGCGCAGGTACGAAAAAGCCGCATTCGGCAGTGCCAGCGCCTCCTGGATGCGATCGGCCGCCTGCAGGGCCAGGGCGATGCTGGTGCCTTCGAGAACGAAAACCATACCGAAGAACGCCGCTGGATTGCCGCGGTTGAGCAGGTCGTAGGCGTAGGCGACCATGACTTCGGCCGGCAATTCCGGCTGGCTGTTGCGCACGGCCGCCGCATCGCCGCCGGCGGCGGCGATGTCGTTGAGGATCCATTCCTCGTGGCCGATCTCCTCGTCGATGTAGTCTGCGACCGCTCGCCGCAGCCATGCCAGACGTTCGGGCAGGCGGCCGCCGAGGGTCATCAGCAAAGGCGTCGTATGGCGAACGTGGTGATACGCCTGCCCCAGGAAGGCCAGGTAGCTGGCCCTGCTGACGCGTCCCTGCAGGCAGTCGGCGATGACCGGTGCCGCCAGCAGATGCGCGCGCTCGGCGGCTGTGGCAGCGATCAGTTGTTCATAAAACGACATTGGTGGCTTCCTGATCAAGATAGAGTGCCGCCAGTTCGGCAGCATACTGAGTGAAGATGGCGCTGCGAATTGGTCGCCCGTTGCCGGTGGCCAGAGCGTTCGCTGCGCCGAACGGTGCGGCTGCGATCCAGCGCGCGACACGCGCGTAGTCGGGCAGCGCAGCATTGGCCCGCTGGACGGCAGCAGCCAGGCCGGCAGCGTCGACGCCGGGCGATCCGACGAGCACGGCGCTGAGCCAGGGCTTGCCGTCGCCGGCGACAACCGCCTGGGCGATGGCTGGCTGCGCCAGGAGGACCGACTCGACCCATTCGGGGGCGATGTTGCGGCCGTAGGACGTGATCAACAGATTCCTGCACCGACCCGACAGATGCAGATGACCGTCGGCGTCGAAGCAGCCCAGGTCGCCAGTGGCGAACTCGCGCGCCGGCACGAGCGTCCCGGCGGTCTCGATCGGCGGCTCGCCGACGTAGCCGAGGAATGCGCGCGCAGCGACGCGAACTTCACCGTCGACGATACGCACGCCGACGTGGTCGAGGGGGCGTCCGACATCGTTGCCGTCGTCACCGGGGCGGTTGATGCTGACCACCGAGCCACACTCGGTCAATCCATAGCCCTGGTAAGCGGGCAAGCCGAGCGCCCGCGCCTCGCTCAGCAGAGCCGGGGAGACGCGGGCGCCGCCGACGGCGAGGTAGCGCAGTGCCGCTGGCGCGCGTTGCCCAGCCGCCGTCAGGAACAGGCTCCATGCCTTGAGCAGTTCGGGCACGAGGATCAGGCTGTCCGGACGCGCCGCGTCGACTTCGCGCTGTAGCGCGGCCGGGTCGAAACCGGCCATGCCCCGCCATCCCAGGCGCTGCAGATCAGGCAGGCAGACTTCGGCACCGCGCAACAGTGGCGCGTAGACTCCGGCGCTGTTCTCGAGCAGCAAGGGCAGAGGCAGGACCGCCAGATGCCTGCGGATCGGCAGGTCGGCCAGGCGACTGGCAACGGCACGGGCGGTATCGAGCAGGCCGGCGGCGCTCAGGCATGCCCCCTTGGGGGTACCGGTGCTGCCCGAGGTGAACGACACCTTGGCAGTGGCCGTGGGCAGCGACACGCTCACGGCCGAGCGCTGCATCCAGACAAGGCCATGCCACTTGCCGCCGATCGCGAACCCCAGATCCAGCTTGGCTATGCGTGCCGGCTGGTCGGTGAGGAGCGTGTCGGCGCCGCTTTGCTCGAGCGCGTGCGCGAGCTGCGCCTGGCTGAAGAAATCGGGTAACGGCAGATGCACGATTCCCGCGCGCAGGGCGGCGAGATCGGCGATCACCCACGCCGGGCCATTGTCAGCCAGCACGGCAAGAACGCGACTGCTGGCCAGCCGGCTGGCCAGCAGCTCGATCGCCGACAGCAGCTCCGCGGTACGCCAGGTCTGCGTCGTTCCCTGCAGGACGACCTCGTCCGGCGCTCTGGCGGCCAGTGCGGCAAACAGCAGATCGCCGCTCATGGGCGCCGGCCGATCCGCTCGAGAGCCATGCGGATGCGACCAGCGACGACGATCGGCTGCGTGTCGTAATAGTGGCCCCAGGCGGCGGCATCGTCACCGAGGCGGGCGGGGTCGGCCGAGGCCAGCGCCAGCAAGGGCAGCCCCAGGCGGCCAAGAATGCCGATCAGTTCGCGGGTGGCGGTGAACACGACCCACTCATAGCCCAGGCGGTCGAGGTGAACGGCGAGAGCGAGCACCACTTGAGCCGTCCCGCCAGGCTTCTCGGCAGCCAGATTCCCGACTTCGACGATACGCTCACGGCGCACGCGCTGGTTGGCGAGTTCAGCCATGGCCTGCTCGACCGGCTGGTCGAGATAACGCTCGAGAAACAGCGCGTCACTCGCCGCAGCACGCCAACCGGTGGCGGCGACTGTCCGGTCATGCTGTTCGAGGAGCAGCAGGTTGGGGGCAAACGACGATACGTCGGCGCCGTGGTGCCGCGCGAAGACCGTCCGGATGAAGGACTCGGTTTCCTTGCGCCGCGGTGAACCGACGACACTGTGGGTGACGAGGACTGGGCTGGAACGGCTGTCGAACACGTCGCGTCTTGCGGTCTGCATGGCAGATCCCTGGTGAAGAATTGCCACCAGTTTGCGAGCTGATCCTTAAAGTCCTCTTAATGGGGCGAATCGCGGGAACATCATGGCAGACGCCTTGCTGGTGCCGGCAAGGGCTGTGCACCCGATTGGGGCTTGGCGCGCGACCGCCATTGACAATATTGCCTGGCGAAGTGGGAAGAGCGTGGCTCCGCTGCATCCCGCCGCGAGGTCAGGGACGGTCTGCGTCGGGCTCCGCCGGACGCCCGATCAACTCGCGCAGAATTCCGGCGACTGCCCAGACCATCAGGGCAACGCCGGCAGCGACGGTAATCACCGCCGTTGGCGTACTGGTCGGGAAGTCGGGAATGAACAGCGTCTCGCCCCGGGCCAACCACAACGCACCGCTCGCCAGGATCAGCATGCCGACGACATCGAGCAGCGCAAACAACAGCACACGCGGCGTAACCCGCGAGCGTTGGCGTGCCTGCATACCGCCTACTTGACGCGCATGCCGGGTGCGGCCCCGGCGTCCGGCGCGAGCAGGAAAATCCCCGGCGCTTGACCGTCGGGATCCGAGGCAGCCAAAACCATTCCCTCGGACATGCCGAATTTCATCTTGCGCGGGGCGAGGTTGGCGACCATCACCGTCAGCCGGCCAACGAGCGCCGCCGGATCGTAGGCCGCCTTGATCCCGGCAAAGACCTGCCGGCTGCCGAGCGGGCCGATGTCGAGCAGCAGGCGAACCAGCTTGTCGGCGCCATCGACGTGCGCCGCCTCGCTGATGCGGGCTATGCGCAGGTCGATCCGCATGAAGTCGTCGAGACTGACGTGTGGTCCGGCGGCGGTTGCCACGGCAGCCTGCGCGACGGCGACGACGGCCGCCTTCTCCTGCTGCTCGGCGTGTTTTTGCGGCGCGGCCTGCGGGAGTGGCGCGCGCGATTCGCGATTGGCTTCGACCAGCGCCTCGACGAGCTTCCTGTCCACGCGCGTCATCAGGTGCCGGTAGGCATTGATCGCATGCCCGGCGGCGAGAACGGTAGCCGAGTCCTCCCAGACAAACGGGGCGACGTTGAGAAATGCCTCGGCCCTGGCACTGAGGGCCGGCAGGACCGGTTTGAGCAGAATGGCGAACAGGCGAAAGAGGTTGAGCGCATTGCTGCAGGCGGCCTGGAGTTCGCTCTCGCGCCCAGCCTGGCGGGCGAGTTCCCAGGGCTTGACGCTGTCGACATACTGATTGGCGAGGTCGGTGAGGGCCATGATTTCGCGAATGGCCTTGCCGAAGTCGCGCGCTTCATAATGGTCCGCGATCAGCGCGCGCCGGTCACGGATGGCCTGGATCGCCGGCAGGCTTTCGTCACAGGTGCACAGCTGGCCGGCAAAATGCTTGACGACGAAGCCAGCCGAGCGGCTGGCGATGTTCACGAACTTACCGACCATGTCCGAGTTGACGCGGGCAATGAAATCATCGAGATTGAGGTCGATATCCTCCATCGAACTCGACAGCTTCGCCGCGTAGTAGTAGCGCAGCCATTCCGGGTCCAGGCCCTGCGCGAGATAGCTTTCGGCGGTGATGAAAGTGCCGCGTGACTTGGACATCTTGGCGCCGTCAACGGTCAGGAAGCCATGCGCAAAGACCTTGCTCGGCGTGCGATACCCGGCGTGCTCGAGTTCTGCCGGCCAGAACAGGGCGTGGAAATAAAGGATGTCCTTGCCGATGAAGTGATAGAGCTCGGTTGCCGAACCCGGCCGCCAGTACTCGTCGAAGTCGAGACCTTGCCGGTCGCAGAGATTGCGGAACGCCCCCATGTAGCCGATCGGCGCGTCCAGCCAGACGTAGAAGTACTTGCCGGGCGCGCCGGGGATTTCGAAGCCGAAGTAAGGTGCGTCGCGCGAGATGTCCCAGTCGGTCAGATGATTCTCGCCCTCGGCTCCCAGCCACTCCTGGAGTTTGTTGGCCGCTTCGCTCTGCAGGCGGCCTTCTGCCTGCGTCCAGCGGCGCAGAAAGGTCTGGCAGCGCGGGTCGGAGAGCTTGAAGAAATAGTGCTCGGACTGCCGCAGTTCCGGTCTGGCGCCGGAAACCGCCGAATACGGGTTCTTCAGGTCGTTCGCGGTATAGGCAGCGCCGCAGCTTTCGCAGTTGTCACCGTACTGGTCGTGCGCACCGCACTTCGGGCATTCCCCCTTGATGAAACGGTCGGGCAGGAACATCTGCTTGAGCGGGTCGTAGTACTGCTCGATGACGCGCGTTTCGATCAGACCGGCCGCCTGCAACCGGGCGTAGATCTCGTTGGCACAGCGGCGAGTCTCGTCGGAATGGGTCGTGTAGTAGTTGTCGAAACCGATATGGAAGCCGGAAAAATCGCGGGCATGCTCGCCCTGCACACGTTCGATCAGCGTCTCGGGAGTGATTCCCTCGGCCTCTGCACGCAGCATGATGGGTGTGCCGTGCGTGTCGTCGGCACACACGTACCAGCACTCGTGGCCGCGCATCTTCTGGAAGCGTACCCAGATGTCGGTCTGAATGTACTCGACCAGATGACCAAGGTGGATTGCGCCGTTGGCATACGGCAGGGCGGAAGTGACGAGAATCTTGCGTGTCATTGGGCTTGGCGCAACCGGGACAAAAAGCCATTCTACCAAAGCGCAGCAAGGCTGAGCGCGATTGGCCCCGCAAGCATTGCCGGTGGTGTCTGATTCCCGGCCCCGTCCGCCAAGAAGTGTCGCCTAAATACCGGCGATTAGCTATGATTCTGGCCAGACCACAAGCGGAGTGCAAGAAAATGCGGAAGAACCTGCCGGTAACCAATCTCGAAACGATCCTGCCTGACAACGAGTTCATCTATTCGCGCACGGATGCGAAAGGAGTCATCGTCGAAGCCAACGAGGCCTTCGCCAAGGTCAGCGGCTTCACGCGTGAGGAAATGATCGGGCAGCCGCACAATCTGGTTCGCCATCCGGACATGCCCGAGGAGGCGTTCGCCGACATGTGGCGCGATCTGAAGGCCGGTCGCCCCTGGTGCGGCCTGGTCAAGAATCGTCGCAAGGACGGCGGCTTCTATTGGGTCGTTGCCAACGTCTCGCCGGTGCGCGAAGGTGGCCAGGTCGTCGGCTACCAGTCGGTGCGCAGTCGGCCGAGCCGCACAGAGATCAATACCGCCGATGCCGCGTACAAGCAAATCCGGGAGGGTGACAAGAGCACCCGCGTCGAACATGCTGGCCTTTGCCCTCACTTGACTCCGCTGCCACTCAAGGCGCCTGGGGGTGCGACGGATAGCCTTCGGGGTAGGAGCGCCAGATTCGAGGCGCAGGTGAGAGGGTGAAGATGTTGTACATCTGGACGGCCACGTCGAGATGCTGCAGACCGCGCCAGAGCACCTGGGTACCGGGCGGAGCGTCGCCGCGACGTCCGAGGTGGCCGCCCATCTTCGCCAGCATGCGCACCGCTTGAGCCATGCTGGGCGGTTCGTCGGGGGGTACCGAGGTCTGGTAGTGATAGCAGTGCAAGGCCTTCCATTCCACTTCTTCGAAGAAGACGGTGCATGGATGATCGGGAACCTCGCGCCCGAGCATCGTCAAGTGGTAGATGCGCCACGCCACCACCATGTCGATCCCCAGGCACGCCTGCAAGCGCGTGGCGGTGCCGAGTTGGCGATCCTTGATCCGACAGCCGCTCTTCAGGGTGCGGTGGAAGACCTCGATCCCCCAGCGCGCGGCGTACCACTCGGCGCGTTCAACGGCATCGTCGAAGGTGTTAACCGGCACGGTGGTCAGCAACATCCACTCGATTGGCTCGGGATCGTCGGTGTTCTCTTCGTATAGATGAACCGCCCACAGCTCAACCGCCGGCAGGCGACTGTCGCGCGGCGGCTGCAGCGTCACTTCGGCGAAGCGCACGGACAGCACCACCGTGCGCTTCGGGCGGTTGCCCCGCCGGGGAATGTGCAGGGTGATTTCGCCGGCGGGCGACTGGCGGCTGATGAAGTCCCACAGGGCTTCGTTCTCCACTCGCCGCTGCCGGGTACGCTCGGCCCGCACCAGCAACTTCGGCCCTGCCGGATCGCGCGCGGCCAGCGCAAACAGATCATGAATATCCGACTCCCGATCCCCCATGCTCACCAACAGGGTTTCCGGGCACAGCGCCTGAACTTCAGCCACCCGAGCGAAGCTGTTCAGCCACTTCATGCTCTCCTTTTCCTCGATCGGCAGATGCTTACGTTCCTCGCTCTTGCCGTGCTCGTCGGGATCGCGTGCCCAGCACTGGGCGTCGAGGACGCCGAGCGGTGTCCCCTCGACGCTGAACGCCACGGTGTCGTGCAGCATCAAGCCGACGGCCTGGTCGCGCGTGGTGTTGACCGGGCCCAGTCCTTGGGTTGCGGGATGATGCGAATAGTTGAGCGTCGTCGTATCCTGCGGGACCAGGACGATCCGGTGCGCTCGAATGCGCTCGATGGTCGCTTCGATGTGCGGGGTCAGAATCGCTTGCAGGTTCACCTGGCGGTTACGGAGAAAGCGATACGCGGCCATCGTGCCGGCGCGCGAAGCGCAGGCTTCGGGGACATTCGCCTGCGGGCGATGGAAGAAGTCGAGCGCAAGGGACACCAGCCGTCGTTTGAGGCGCTCATCGTACCAGCGAACGGTGGCAAATTCTTCTTCCGCCCAGTTGCTCGCCGGCGCACGGGGGGAGGTGCGCAGGCCGTCGTGGGGTTTCGCGGACAATCGCTCGCGCCACTGCGTGTCCAATGGCAGCAGGAAGATCTGTTTGGCCACGCCATCACGGCGCCCAGAGGTGGTTCCGACGTCCATCCAGTTGGCCGCGCGGTAGCAGTGGCCGGGAAAACGCGTGGGATCGACGAAGGTCTCCAGCAACAGCGGCCGTACGTCGTAGCGCGCTTCCCAGTCCGCCGGCAGTCGCCGGCTCGCGAGTCCGAGCACGTGTGAGGCAAGATTCGGCACCTGCACGCCCGGTCGGATCAAGAAGCGGGCATTCGCCACCACCTGCCGCAGGTTGTACCGACGCGCCGCATCATCCCACCCAATCGCTTTGTCACGCTCCTTCAGGGCCCAACTCGCCGAGGTGAAACCGAGCGCTCCCAGCCAGCCGTAGAGTTCGCAGCGCACCAGGTAGCGCAACTGGGCACCACAGAGGGGCTTTTCGCCCAGGTAGTGTTCGCGCGCCATCAGCGCGCGCCAGATTTGTGCTTCCCGACTCCCCGCCTCGACGGCCACCAACTCGACGGCACCCAGCGTTGCCAGCGGCCCACTGACGCGGAGGTCTTCCACTTCCAGCGTGGTCGGCTGGCGTGGCGTGAATCGGGCCCGGACGGCCGGAAGTTCGATGACCTGGCGCCGCACGAGCTGTGCCAACGCTTTGCGGCAGCCGCCTTCCTGCCAACCGCCCGTCGTGGTACGCCAATCGAGCCACTCGCAAACCCGCCGCGACAGCGCCCGACGCGATATCTCCGGCACCGACGTGACGGCCTCCCGGATTCGATCCAGAAGGTCGATGGAGAATTCTTGGCCACAGAGACGCATGCCCAGAGCTTAGCGCTCACGGCCAACGGAGTCAAGTGTGTGGGAGCTTCAGGTCGAACATGGCCGGGTCGTCGATCGTCGGGCGGCGTCGGTCCGGGCGGTTCTCGCGCTGCCGATCCAGCTCACCCTGATCGGCATCGCTGCAGTTGCCGGCGCCGCGATGCGCTTGGCGGGGGGGAACCTCGGCAGCGGCGCACTCGCGACTGCCCTCGACGTCGTCGCGACCGTCCTGGGCTTGTACGGCCTGTGCTTTCTTTTCGTCTACGCGCCGCGCGTCATTCGTGATCTCAACGCCTTCGGTGCCTGGCTCGATGGCCTCCTGACTACCGGCAACCTCAAGCAACGCGTAAATTCTCAACGCCATGACCTGATCGGCACGGTAATCCAGAAGACCGACAATTTCGTTTCCTCCGTCCAGGCAACCGTGCAGGGAATGGCCGACGTCGCGGCGCAGGTTGGCAGCGCGACCCACGAGGTCGGAGCCGGCGTGCAGCAAGTTCACCAATCGGCGCGCAAGCAGAGCGACGCGACCTCCTCCGCGGCAGCGGCGGTCGAAGAGGTGACGATGTCGATCGGCGAAGTGGCGGAGAACGCGCGCTCGACGCGTGAGGTCGCGCATCATACCGGCAAGGTATCACGCGATGGCTTCGAGCGATCCGGGCAGGCCTGCGAAGCGATTCTTTCACTCTCGGAAACGGTCACGGTCTCTGCGGAACAGGTCGAAACCCTGGGCCAACGTTCGGCGGAAATCAGCCAGATTGCCAGCGTCATCAAAGAGATCGCCGATCAGACGAACCTGCTGGCGCTCAACGCCGCTATCGAGGCAGCACGTGCCGGCGAGCAGGGACGCGGCTTTGCTGTCGTCGCCGACGAGGTGCGCAAGCTCGCCGAGCGCACCGGCAAGGCAACTCAGGAGATCAGCGCCATGATCGCCATCATCCAGAGCGAGACGAAGCTCGCCGTCGATGGCATGCGCGCCGGCGCCGCCCAGGTTGGCGAAGGCGTAAACCTCGTTCATTCCTCACAGGAAGCGTTGCAAAGGATCAAGGACGAGATGGACGACACGATCCGGCGCGTCGACGAGATCTCGCATGCGTCGGTCGAACAACAGGCAGCGATGACCCAACTGGCCCAGAACGTCGAGCAGGTAGCAGCGATGACCGAACAGAACGTTTCGGTGGTCGCGCACACCGACGTGATGGTCAGCCGGCTGAGTTCGATCGTCGAGCGGATGGAAAAATCGGTCAACCAGTTCACGGTCTGAGCACACCGCAGACGCCCCCCCCTGTGATCTGCAGGCTGATCCGCACCACTGCAGCGGGCGTCGTCGCTTGGCGCTGGTCGTCAGAGGCAAGCCCGCATCGCGGACGAATCCGCCACCTTGGAACCAGGACTACAGGCTCACCGCATCGGCACGTCACTGCAACAAATGGAATTCTCAACGCATTGACGGTGCGTGTTTATTGACCGCATGAATGGCGGTTTCACTGTAACTTCACGGCAGTTCCGGCTTGTCTCCGATGCTATCAGCATGGTATAATGCGCTTCCTGGGGTTCGGATCAGGTGGTTTCCGACCCCGAACGGGGCGAGGAGCCCCTTTTTCTCGCGGCTGGGTCTCCTGTCCCAGCCGCTCATTCTTGTCCACGGGGGTAGTGATGGCGGAGCAGAAGCTGGGAAATCCGGCGGTTGTCGGTCTGGCCGGTTTTGGTTTGACGACGATGGTGTTGCAGTTTCATAACGTCGGCTGGATGGGCCTCGGCCCGGTCATCTGGCTGGGACTCATCTTTGGCGGGCTGGCGCAGATGATCGCGGGCTTGCAGGAGATGAAAACGGGCAACAACTTCGGCTATTGCGCCTTTACCGCCTACGGCTGTTTCTGGATCGCGCTGGCGCTGCTCCTGATCGGCAACCACTACAACCTGTACACCTCGAGCAAGACCGACGTCGGCTGGTTCCTCGTGGCGTGGACGCTCTTCACGTTCATCCTGTGGATCGGCTCGCTGCGCATTCACGGCGCTCTGGCACTGACGTTCACGTTGTTGTTGATCGGGTTCATCCTGCTCGATCTTGCGCACTTCGGCTATCCCGAACTCACCGTTGTCGCCGGCTACGAGCTGATGGTCACGGCCGCGATGGCCTGGTACATCATGGCGCACATTATTTATGCCGACGTCTTTGGCCGCGACATCCTGCCGGTGGGCAGGCCGTGGATCGGCTAGGGTCAGTCAGGTCGGTGGCCGGCTCGCCAGGACTTCCTGGCAGCGACCGGACCAGCCGACATCGTGAACAAGTTCTGAAGGAGCAAGATGCTATGAAAAATGGGAAAGCGATCGGCCTGATCGCGGCTTTGGCCGCTTGCGGCTTTGTACCCTGCGCGAGTGCCGCCGATGCGGACATCGCAACTGCCGAAGAGGCCGTCAACAACGTGCGGGCGGCCGCCAAATTCCTGCACGACAAGGGCTCGGCCGGCTACGCGGAGTTCAACAACAAGGATGGCAAATGGGTGTGGAAGGACAGCTATGTCTTCGTCTACGACTGCCGCCGCAACAGAATGATGGCACACCCCTTGCGGCCCGATCTGGTCGGCCAGCCGATCATGCAGATCACCGACAATGCGGGCAAGTTCATCTTCAAGGAACTCTGCAAGGTCGGTAGCGAACCGCGTGGCGGCTGGGTGGAATACATGTGGCAGAAGCCGGGGGCCGGCAAGCTTTCGCGGAAGCTCTCCTATGCCCTGGCGGCGGACATATCCTTCACCACCGGCATCCAGGTGAGCGCCGGCATCTACGATGAAAAGCTGACTGCGCCGGAACTCGGCAAGGTACTCGAGAAGATGTCCGACCCGGCCAAGTATCCGGCCCTTTGACGACCGCGACAAGCGGGCGGCCAAGCTGACCGGGCCGCCTTGCTTGTCGAGCCTGCCGGCACTATCCTCACTATCTCACTATCCTTCTAGCACGACGTGGCCGCGCCCGGCGGCGTTGCGCCGACCAGACGCCGTGCCTCGGCGACGACCCTTGCCACAGTGATCCCGAAGAACTCGTAGAGTTCGGCAGCCGGCGCGGATTCGCCAAAGCGGTCGATACCGACCACAGCACCATGGCCACCGAGATACTTCCACCACAGGTCGGGATGTCCGGCTTCGACGGCGACTATCGGCAGCGATGGCGGCAGCACTTCCTGCCGATACGCTTGGGCCTGCAGGTCGAATCGTCGTTGACACGGCATGGAGACCACGCAAGCGGCGATACCCTCCGCGCGTAGCGCGGCCTGCGCATCGACGGCGACGGCGACTTCCGAGCCCGTGGCAATCAGCACGACCTGAGGAATCTCCGCATCGGCGTGCCGGAGGACGTAGCCGCCAAGCCTGATCCCGGCAAGCTGCTCGGCGGTCCGGGACAGTGCCGGGAGATTCTGCCGGGAAAGGAGGAAGCAGGAGGGGCCATCCTGCCGTTCCAGCGCCGCAGTCCAGGCCACCGCCGTCTCCATTGCGTCGGCCGGGCGCCACACGTCGAGACCCGGGATCAGCCGCAAGGACGCGGCCTGTTCGATCGGCTGGTGCGTCGGACCGTCCTCGCCAAGGCCGATCGAGTCGTGCGTGTAAACCATCAATTGCCGCAGCCGCATCAGCGACGCCATGCGTATGGCGTTGCGCGCATAGTCGGAAAAGACCAGGAAGGTCGCGGTGTAGGGAATGAAGCCACCGTGCAGGGCAATCCCGTTGGCAAGCGCCGTCATGCCGAACTCGCGCACGCCATAGCTGACGTAGTTGCCGCCCGGCTCCCGGTTGGCGGGTCGCGTGCCGCTCCAGTTGGTGAGATTCGACCCGGTCAGGTCGGCCGAACCACCCAGCAACTCGGGCAGGAGCGGGGCGACGGCCTCGATCACGTTCTGCGATGCCTTGCGTGTCGCCACGGCACCGGTCTGCGTCGCCAGCTTGTCGAGCAAGGCGGCCACCCGGGCGTGCCAGTCGCCCGGCAGCTCACCGCGCGTCCGGCGTTCGAATTCGGCTGCCGCTTCGGGGTAGGCTGCACGATACGCGGCGAAATTCGCCGTCCAGACTTCTTCGGCGGCTTCGCCACGGGCGCTGGCATCCCAGCCGCGGCGAACGTCGTCCGGGATTTCGAACGCGGCAAATGGCCATTCGAGCTGGCGGCGAGTATTGGCGATTTCGCTGGCGCCCAGGGGTGCACCATGCACGTCGTGCGTGCCCCCTTTGTTCGGCGAACCAAACCCGATCATCGTCTTGCAGCAGATCAGCGTCGGCCGCCCGGTTTGCGTCTTGGCGATGCGAATCGCCGCCTCTATCGAATCGGGGTCATGCCCGTCGCAGTGTGGGACGACGCGCCAGCCGTAGGCCTCGAAACGCTTCGGCGTGTCATCGGCGAACCAGGGCTTGACGTGGCCGTCGATCGAGATGTCATTGTCGTCATAAAAGACGATCAGCTTGGACAGTGACAAACGGCCAGCCAGCGAACACACCTCGTGCGAAACCCCTTCCATGAGGCAGCCATCGCCGATGAAGGCATAGGTGTAGTGGTCGACGATCGCGTGCTCGGCGCGGTTGAAGGTCTCGGCGAGCAGACGTTCGGCCAGAGCCATGCCCACAGCATTAGCGAGGCCCTGCCCAAGAGGCCCGGTCGTCGTTTCGACACCCGGGGTCATACCGAACTCCGGGTGGCCGGGAGTCCGCGAATGCAGTTGCCGAAAGCGCTTGAGTTCCTCGATCGGCAGATCGTAGCCGGAGAGATGCAGCAGAGCGTAGATCAGCATCGACCCATGCCCGTTCGACAGCACGAAGCGGTCACGGTCGACCCAGTCGGGATTGGCCGGATTGTGCTTCAGGTGGTGACGCCAGAGGACCTCGGCGATGTCGGCCATGCCCATCGGCATCCCCGGGTGGCCGGAATTGGCGGCCTGGACGGCATCGATGGCGAGAAAGCGCAACGCGTTGGCGCAGCGACGGCGGAACTTGCGGGATTGCGTCGGCACAATAATCTCCTTCAATCAGGGCACGGGAACAGGCTTCGAGAAGTGAACCTGCCAGCCCGTCAGCGCGCGCGGCGCTTCTTGTCGATCAGCTGCATGATCATCGGCGTGAAGATGATCTGCATGGCCAGGCCCATCTTGCCGCCCGGACAGACGATGATGTTCGGCCGCGACATGAACGAGTCATGCAGCATGCTCAGCAGGTAGGGGAAGTCGATGCCCTTGGGGTTGGCGAAGCGAATCACCAGCATGCTTTCGTCCTGCCCCGGAATATCCTGGGCGATGAAGGGGTTCGAGGTGTCGACCGTCGGCACGCGCTGGAAATTGACGTGCGTCTGGGAGAACTGCGGGCAGATGTAATTGATGTAGTCGGGCATTCGCCGCAGGATGGTGTCCATCACCGCTTCAGTGGAGTAGCCCCGTTGCGCCTTGTCGCGATGGAGCTTCTGGATCCATTCCAGGTTGATGATCGGCACGACGCCGACACAGAGGTCGACATAGCGGCCGATGTCGACCGCTTCGCTTCTCACGCCACCATGCAGTCCCTCGTAGAACAGCAGGTCGGTGTCGCTGGGCAGATCGGCCCATTCGGTGAATGTCCCCGGCGGCGCGCCATACTTCTCCGCTTCGGCATCGTCGTGCACGTAGTGACGGCTCCTGCCCCGGCCGGTCTCGCCGTATTCGCGGAACAGGCCTTCGAGTTCGGCCAGCAGGTTGGCTTCGGGTCCGAAATGGCTGAAATGATGGTCGCCGGCGAGGCTCTTCTCGGCCATCTTCGCGCGCATTTCCAGGCGGTCGTAGCGATGAAAGCTGTCACCTTCGATGATCGCGGCGTTCAGACTCTCGCGCCGGAAGATGTGTTGAAAGGCGCGCGTGACCGACGTCGTACCGGCGCCCGAGGAACCGGTGATCGCGATGACGGGGTTCTTGATCGACATGCTGTGTGCCTCCGTGGCTCAAAGGGATAGGGAGTGTATTCAGTCGCTTGCTCCGGACCGACTAATCGTCACGGAACAGCGTGCGCGTCGAGAAAAGAGGCGAACGGAACGGCTGATCTTCACCGGTTTCATGTTCCCGGTGGTAACGTTCGATGCGCTCGACTTCGTCGCGCGAACCGAGAATCACCGGCACCCGCTGGTGCAGGCTGGTCGGTTGCACGTCGAGAATGCGCTCGTTGCCGGTTGACGCCAGGCCGCCCGCCTGGCCGACGATCATGGCCATCGGATTGGCTTCGTACATCAGGCGCAGCCGCCCGGGCTTCGACGTGTCCTTGCTGTCGCGCGGGTACAGGAAGACGCCCCCGCGCATGAGGATGCGATGAACTTCGGCAACCATCGAGGCGACCCAGCGCATGTTGAAATCCTTCCCGCGCACGCCGGTCTTGCCGGCCAGGCACTCGGCGACGTAGCGCTGAACCGGTTTTTCCCAGAAACGCTCGTTCGAGGCGTTGATCGCGAACTCGTGGGTATCCGCTGCAATGACCAGATTCGGATGCGTCAGGAGGAACTCGCCGATATTGCGATCGAGCGTGAAACCATGCGTACCGTTGCCCACTGTCAGCACCAGCATCGCCGACGGACCGTACAAGGCGTAGCCGGCGGCAACCTGCCGGCTGCCGGGCTGCAGAAAGTCCGCCGCGGTCGGCGTGCCGGCGCTGCCTTTTTCCGGGCAGCGCAGTACGGAAAAGATGCTGCCCACCGAGAGGTTGACGTCGATGTTGGACGAACCGTCGAGAGGGTCGAAAACCAGCAGATACTTGCCGCGCGGGTTCTCGGCGGGGATCGGATAGATGTCGTCCATTTCCTCGGACGCCATCGCCGCCAGGTGGCCACCCCACTCGCAATGGTGTATGAAGGCCTGGTTGGCCAGCACGTCGAGCTTCTTCTGCGCCTCGCCCTGGACGTTCTCGCTGCCGTGATCGCCGAGCACGCCGGCCAGCGAGCCACGCGAGACGCCTTGGGCAATTGCCTTGCACGAGCGAACGACATCGCTGATGAGCATCGAGAAATCGCCGGCCAGCGCCGGATTCCGGCGCTGCTCCTCGATCAGGAACTTGTTAACATTGGTACGGCCGCATAGCATGGTGAGACTCCAGGAGTTGAAATTCTTGTTGATCCGGGGACTGCTCAGATTCTAGCGGTCCAATACAAAAGCGCTAGTTAAACATACTGTCTGTTTAATTTAAGAAAACCTTGCATATGAGAAACGCAACGATCCGTCAACTGCAAATCTTCTCGGTAGCCGCCAGCCACCTCTCGTTTGCGCGTGCGGCGGAGAAGCTGCATCTGACACACGCCGCCATCTCCCTGCAGATCAAACAACTGGAGGATGTCTCCGGTGCCCTGCTGTTCGAACGGATCGGCAAACGGGTGTTTCTTACCGAAGCGGGCGAAATCCTGCTAGACCATACGCGTCAGATCCTGCAGTCGCTCAAGGAAGCGGATGAGGCCCTTCTGGCGCTCAAGGGGCTGCGCGGTGGGCGCATCGCCGTCGCGGTCGCCAGTACCGCCGAGTATTTTGCGCCCGGCCTGCTGGCCGAGTTTCGCAAGGTCCAGGCCGACGTTCGCATTCGCCTCCTGATCGACAACCGCGACACGGTGACTCGCCTGCTTGTCGGCAACGAAGTCGACCTGGCTATCATGGGGCGTCCGCCTGCCGAGCTCGACGCCACGGCCGTCGCCTTCGCGCCGCACCCCCTCGTGATCGTTGCCAGCGCCGCGCATCCCCTGGCCGGACAGGCGAACGTTGCGGTCGAGGATCTCGCCGGCGAAACGCTGATCGTGCGCGAGACCGGTTCGGGAACGCGCTCGGCCATGGAGGAGTTCTTTCAGGAACGTTCGATCAAACCGCGGATCGGCATGGAGATGGGCAGCAATGAAGCGATCAAGCAGGCGGTCGTCGCCGGCCTGGGAATCAGCTTCATCTCGCAGCACACGCTCGGACTTGAACTCAGCGCCGCGCGCCTGGTGATCCTCAAGGTCGAAGGTACCCCCGTGATCCGGCGCTGGCACATCGTCCGTCACAAGAACAAACACCTGACACCGGCACTCGGTGCTTTCTGGGATTTCGTTCTCGAATTCGCTCCCGCTTATCTGCGGAGACTGGCCTGACGTCGGCCCGACAGGCTCGCGAGGTCGGCACCCCGATCCGCCAGCGTAACGCCTGTTCGTCGTTTGTTTGGCCCACCCGGCACGTCGGCCGCCCTCGATCCAGTATCATATCGCGCATCGCGATCAGGGATCTTTCGTCATGAAGTTGCTTTACTCGCTCGCCCGGTCATTGGGATACGAACTCATCCGGCGAAAGAAGAATCCGTCTCTCCGCGCCCACCTCCGCAACGTCATCCACCGCCATGCCATCGACGTGGTCATCGACGTCGGAGCCAACGACGGGCAGTTTGCCCTCCTCCTGCGCAGCGAGGGCTTCAGGGGTACGATCTATTCCTTCGAGCCGGTCAACAGCACCTACGAGCAGTTGCGCCGGATCGCGCAACACGACGCGAACTGGGAGGTTTTCAACACTGCTCTCGGCGAGAGGGTCGGCGACGCCATAATCAACGTCACCGCTTCCTCCGATCTTTGTTCGCTGCTCGACCCGAACGATTTTGGCAAGACGGCCTTCCCGAGCATCGCGGTAAGCCATCAGGAAACCATCGCGATGGACACGCTCGACAACTTCATTGCACGTGAGAAGCTCGCCAAGGCAGCGAGGATTCTCCTGAAAATGGATACCCAGGGCTACGACCTGCAAGTGTTCCAGGGCGCCCAGCAATCCCTTGGCTGCATCGTCTGCCTGCTCTCCGAGATCTCCCTGATGCCGATCTATGCGCAGGCACCACACTACCTCGATGCCTTGCGGCTCTATGAGGGAAAGGGCTTCGTCCCGAGCGGCCTCTACCCGGTCAGCAGGAACGACGACCTGTCGGTCATCGAGATGGATTGCGTCCTGATCAACAACGCCCTGGCGCAGCCTTGAGCAGGCGATCGCGATTCGTCGCGCATCGCGGCGCCGGAAATCTGCCGCCGGCGACAGAGATGGGCACCGACGACCACCGGCGTCACCATCCACTTCCAGACAGGGCCCGGCCAGGGTTTCGGTAATGCACAGTGCCCAACCGGGTTGGTCCCTCGAGCAACCAGAACCGTCGCCTCTGGTCCATCCGCGCTACCGTCCCGACATCGACGGACTGCGTGCCTTGGGCGTGCTCCTCGTGGTGCTGTTTCACGCCTTCCCGAAAGCCCTCCCGGGCGGCTTTGTGGGCGTCGACATCTTCTTCGTGGTCTCGGGCTATCTGATCAGCACGATCATCTTCGGCAGCCTCGAAAATGGCACTTTCAGCTTCCGGGAGTTCTACGCCCGGAGAATCAGACGCATCTTTCCGGCCCTGCTCATCGTCCTGACGGCAGGCTGGGCCGCCGGCTGGTACCTGCTCTTCGTGGACGAACTGCAGCAGTTGGGAACGCACATAGCCGCCGGGGCCGGATTCGTTTCGAACTTCGTCCTCTGGGGCGAAGCAGGCTACTTCGACAGCGACGCCTACACCAAGCCCTTTCTGCATCTCTGGTCACTGGGTATCGAGGAGCAGTTCTACATCGTCTGGCCGCTTCTCCTGGCACTGGTCTGGCGACGCCGGGCGCACTTTCTGAAGATCACCATCGTCATCGCCATCGCCTCCTTTGCGGCGAACATCCTGACGACAGGCGCCGACCCGGTGGCGGCTTTTTACTCGCCGTGGTCGCGTTTCTGGGAGTTGATGACAGGCGGGATTCTCGCCTACCTTGCGCTGCACCGGCGTGGCCCCCTGGCCAGGGCCGGCAACTGGCAGTCGGCTGCCGGCTTGTCGCTGATCCTGGTAGCGGTTGCCCTGCTCAGTCGGAAGTCCGCCTTCCCGGGTTGGTGGGCCCTGCTGCCCACCCTCGGAACTTTCCTGATCATCTCCGCAGGCCCGCAGGCCTGGCTGAATCGGACCTTTCTGAGCAGCCGGGGTATGGTCTGGGTCGGCCTGATCAGTTACCCACTCTATCTCTGGCACTGGCTGCTGCTTTCCTTCGCGTGGATTGCCAGAGGCAGAATGCCGCCCAGCAGTACCCGCGCCGCTCTGGTCGCCCTCTCCTTCCTGCTCGCCTACCTGACCTATTTCTACATCGAAAGGCGGGTGCGGGCGGGCCGGGAGCGAATCACGCTCGTCCTGGCGGGCCTGATGGCGGCCCTCTTCGCCTTCGGGATCGCCACGCAGGCCGAACTGCTTCGCCCCAGAAACGACAGCCGCAGCATCGGGCTCATGCTCGAAGCGATTCATGACTGGGAGTACCCATCCAGTCTGGAGAAGACGACCTTCCAGGGGACGCCGGTCAGGTCGAAGAAAGCCGGCGAGAAGACCGTGCTGTATGTCGGCGACTCCCATCTCGAACAGTACGCAGCGAGGATTGTCAGCCTGCTGGAGCGAGGATCGACCAGCTATCCATCGGTTGTCTTCCTGACCAGCCCGGGATGTTCGCCGATCCCCGGCAGCGCGCAAGTGAATAGCTACCATGTCGAGAGATGCGCGACGTTCAGGCAAGACCTGGCGCGACTTGCTGTCGATCCGGAAGTCGATGCCGTCGTTGTCGCGGGGGCCTGGAACCTCTACTTCCTGGAATCGCGCACGCACTACGCCGGCAGTATCGATGTCGAGTCGGAGATCGCCGGAATTGACGCCTTCCTGAGAACACTTGCCCGGCACAAGAAAGTGTATTTCGTCCTCGACAACCCCAGCGGACAGCAGTTCGAGCCGAGAAACTTCTTTGCCGGCAGCCGGCTGTCGGCCTTGACGGTGAAGCCGTTTCAGGAGCAGGTCGCGCTCGCCGAGGACCAGGCCGCGTTGCGTGCACGCCTTGCCCAGGTGGCCGCGACCGCCGGGGCGGTGGTGATCGATCCCGCTGCCCACCTCTGTCCGGGAGGCCATTGCCGCGTCGTTACCGATGCCGGCAAGCCCATCTACAAGGACGATAATCACTACCGGGCGTCCTACGTCCGCGCGCATGTCGATTTCATGGATGTTACCCTGGCCGAGTGACCGGCGCGGCATTCGTCTCGTCCGCATCGCCCAGGGGTTGGCGTATCCTCCGGATAGCGAGACAATGGCTGAGCCCGGCCCGTTTGCCGTCGAAACAGGCCTTTGCCCGCCGTGCACCGGCCACGATTGCCGTACGCGCGACCCGTCAACGAAGGAGAGAACGAGATGAAATGGACTTTGCGTCGCTGGCTTGTCCTTGCCGGACTGGCCACCGGGCTGCTCGCCTGCAGCAGCATGCCACCGGACGGTGTCGGCTATGCCCGCTCGTCAGCGCTACCCGCACCGCCGGATCCACCGGACAACCCGACGACGCCGGAGAAAGCCGCGCTCGGCAAGCAGCTCTTCTTCGACAAACGTCTCTCGGGCGATGGCAGCATGGCCTGCCAGGGCTGCCACTTCCGGCACCTTGGGTGGACCGACGCACTGCCGCTGTCGCGCAAGGTCGGGGGTGGCATGAACACCCGCCATACGCCCACCGTCTATAACACCGGCTATTACACCGCGTGGTACTGGGACGGCCGCGCCAAGACTCTTGAAGGCCAGATCACGGCCGCCTGGAAGGCTCAGATCGGTGCCGACCCGGCCAAGGCCACCGCCGTCATCGCTGCCGTTCCCGGCTATCAGGCGGGGTTCCAGAAGGTCTTCGGCGCCGCACCCAGCGAGGAGAACATTGCCAAGGCGCTCGCCGCCTTCCTGCGCACACTGAACAGCGGCGAAGCGCCATGGGATCGCTATGCCGCCGGCGACAAGACGGCCGTCTCGGCCGATGCGGCGGCCGGTGCCGAACTGTTCACCGGCAAGGCCGGCTGCGCCGCCTGCCACAGGCCGCCCCTCTACAGCGACGGCATGTTCTACAACGTCGGTCTCGAGGCAGGCAAGGCACAGCCCGACCTCGGCCGCTTTGCGGTAAGCAAGGACCCGGCCGACACATCGGCGTTCAAGACACCGACCCTGCGTTCGGTCGGCATTTCCGGTCCCTACTTCCACGACGGCAGCGTCGCCAGCCTCGAAGAAGCAGTCCGCTACATGGCCGCTGGAGGCAAGGCGGATCCGCACAAGAGCCAGATCCTGATCGACCGCAAACTCTCCGAGAAGGAGATCGGCCAGCTCGTCGCTTTCCTCAACACACTGACCAGCGAGGAAAGCTTCGCGCCGCCGAAGCTGCCGTAAGCCAGGAAATCCCGATCCATGTCCGATCTGCTCGCCAACCTCAATCCGCCGCAACTCGCCGCCGTGACGCTGCCGGCACAGCACGCGCTGATTCTGGCCGGCGCCGGCAGCGGCAAGACGCGTGTGTTGACGACGCGCATCGCCTGGCTGATCTCGACCGGACAGGTCGGCCCGCAGGGAATCCTGGCGGTTACCTTCACCAACAAGGCGGCGAAAGAGATGCAATCGCGTCTCGCGGCGATGCTGCCGATCAACACGCGCGGCATGTGGATCGGCACCTTCCACGGCCTGTGCAATCGCCTGCTGCGCGCGCACCACCGCGAGGCCGGGTTGCCGGAGACTTTCCAGATCCTCGATGCGGCCGATCAGCTGTCGGCGATCAAGCGCTTGCTGAAGAATCTCAACGTCGACGACGAGAAGTTTCCGCCGCGCGAGCTGATGCATTTCATCAACGCGCACAAGGAACAGGGCATCCGCGCAGCACAGGCCGAGGCCTACGATCATTACACCAGCCGCCGCGTCGAGTTGTACACCGAGTACGAAGGGCAGTGCCAGCGCGAAGGCGTCGTCGATTTCGCCGAGCTGCTGCTGCGCTCGTACGAACTGTTGCAGAGGAACGAGCCGCTTTGCCGGCACTATCAGGAGCGTTTCCGGCACATCCTGGTAGACGAGTTCCAGGACACCAACCGGCTGCAGTATGCCTGGCTGAAGCTCCTCGCCGGGCGCGGCAGCGTGCGCCCGGAAACGCCCGGCGCCTGTGTCTTTGCCGTCGGCGACGACGACCAGTCGATCTACGCCTTCCGCGGTGCGGAGATCGGCAACATGCGCGACCTGCAGCGCGAGTTCGAGTTGCCGAGCGTAATTCGCCTGGAGCAGAATTATCGCTCGCACGGCAACATCCTCGACGCGGCGAACGCGCTGATCAAGCAGAACGTCGGCCGCCTCGGCAAGAACCTGTGGACCGAAGCCGGTGCCGGCGAGCCGATCCGGGTTTTCGAGGGCATTTCCGACTTCGATGAAGCGCGTTTCATCGTCGACGAGATCTCGGAACTGCTGCGCGAAGGGATCGGGCGCGACCAGATCGCACTGCTCTATCGCTCGAACGCGCAGTCGCGCGTCCTCGAACATCAGCTATTCACGGCTGGCGTGCCGTATCGCGTGCACGGCGGGCTGCGCTTCTTTGACCGGCAGGAAATCAAGCATGCCCTCGCCTACCTGCGCCTGATCGCCAACCCGGACGACGACACGGCCTTTGCCCGGGTGGTCAATTTTCCGACCCGCGGCATCGGTACGCGCAGCCTCGAAGCCTTGCAGGAAGCTGCGCAGCGGAACAACGCCAGCCTCTACAACGCTGCCGCGAGTCTGGCCGGCAAGGCCGGCACGGCGGTTGCCCGCTTCGTCGCGTTGATCGAGGACCTGCGGGCGGACACCCGGGCTCGCTCCTTGCCCGAGGTGGTCGATCACCTGATCGACAAGACAGGACTGCGGCAGCACTACCTGGCCGAAAAGGAAGGACAGGACCGACTCGAGAACCTCGACGAATTGATCAACGCCGCGACCACCTTCCTCTACGAGGACAGCGACCAGGACGGCGAGCCCGCCGCCAATGGCGGGCCGCTCGCGTCCTTCCTGGCACACGCCTCGCTGGAAGCCGGCGAGCATCAGGCCGGCGAAGGCGAAACCGCGGTGCAGTTGATGACCGTGCATGCCGCCAAGGGACTGGAGTTCGACGTGGTCTTCATCACCGGCCTCGAGCAGGGGCTCTTTCCGCACGAGAACGCGGCGCAGGAGCGCGCCGGCCTGGAAGAGGAGCGGCGATTGATGTACGTCGCCGTCACGCGCGCGCGCCAGCGGCTCTACCTGACGCATGCGCAGACGCGCATGCTGCACGGGCAGACGCGCTACTGCCTGCCTTCGAGCTTTGTCGACGAACTGCCGGCGGAGCTGCTGCGCAGGATCAACCGCACCGCCAGCGCTGGCCAACCGGGGCGAGGCGCCGCAAGCGCCGCGCGGCAACCGCCGACAGCCGGCCATGGCCTGCGAATCGGCCAGAACGTGCGGCACGCGCGTTTTGGCGTCGGAGTGATCGTGTCGACCGAAGGTGCCGGCCCGGAAGCCCGCGTGCAGGTCAACTTCGGCGCCGCCGGCATGAAGTGGCTGGCCCTCGAGTACGCCAGACTGACACCAGCCTGAAGCCGGCCGACTCGGCCGCGTCCCCCGGGGACGCCGGCAGGACGGCGTGACGGATGTCCTGCAAACCCACCGTTTGTGTGGATAAGCCTGTGGACGACCCCTGTGTGCAAGGGTCAAGTGGCAGAGTCGACAGGCTTTTTTCCGCTTGCTCAAGAAGCGGGCGGAATACTAGACTGTCGGGCTACGCCAACGGAGGAGATCGACATGCCATTTGCCATTCGTATGCGCCAGGTCGGCGGACCGGAAGTGATGTCCTGGGAGGAGGTCGAGGTCGGCGATCCGGCGCCGACCGAAGCGCGCGTACGCCACGCGGCCGTCGGGCTCAACTATATCGACATCTACCATCGAACCGGCCTGTATCCGCTGCCGCTGCCGAGCGGCCTTGGCCTCGAAGCGGCAGGTGTGGTCGAGGCGGTCGGCAGCGCGGTCACCGACCTGCGCCCCGGCGATCGCGTCGCCTACGCCGGCGGGCCGGTCGGCGCCTACAGCCAGGTGCGCTGCCTGCCTGCCGATCGCCTGTTGAAACTGCCGGCTGCGATCGATTTCCGGACGGCAGCGGCGATGATGCTGCAAGGGCTGACCAGCGCCTACCTGCTGCGCCGGACCTGTCGCGTAGAGGCGGGTGACGCGGTGCTGATCCACGCCGCCGCCGGCGGCGTCGGCCTCATCGCCTGCCAGTGGGCAAAAGCGCTCGGCGCGACGGTCATCGGCACGGTGTCGAACGACGCCAAGGCCGCGCTGGCGACCGCGCACGGCTGCGACCACGTCATCCACTACACGCGCGAGGACTTTGCCCGGCGCGTGCGCGAGATCACCGGCGGCGCCGGCGTCCGCGTGGTCTACGACGGCGTCGGCAAGGACACGTTTGCCGGCTCGCTCGACAGCCTGCAGACCTGCGGCATGCTCGTCAGCTTCGGCAACGCCTCGGGCCCGGTGCCGCCGTTCGACCCGCTGCTGCTCTCCCAGAAGGGCTCGCTGTTCCTGACCCGGCCGACCCTGATGCACTACACGGCGAAGCGCGCCGATCTGGTCGCGCTGGGTAGCGAACTGTTCGACGTCGTCGGCGCCGGCAAGGTGAGAATCGAGGTGAACCAGACCTACCCTCTGGCCGATGTCGCCAGCGCGCACCGTGACCTGGAAGCGCGCAAGCATACCGGGTCGACCGTCCTCCTGCCCTGATGGATCGCCTGCGCGCCAGGCTCGTCGCCGTCCGCTACATGCTGGCGACGGCCTGGCCGATCGTCCTGATCACGGCGATCGGCCTGCTCGTCGCCTACCAATTCGTCGAGCCGGCGCCACCCAGGCAGATGACGATCACTACGGGCAGCGAGACCGGTGCCTACTATGCATACGCCAGACGCTACGCGGCACTGCTGGCCGCCAAGGGAATCACGCTCGAGATCAGGACCTCGGCGGGTTCACATCAGAACCTCGATCGCCTCGACAAAGGGGAGGCGGACATTGCCTTCGTACAGGGCGGCATTCGCGCGCCGGCAACCCCGGACGACGAGGACGACGACGATTCCGGCCATCTGCGCTCGCTGGGCAGCGTCGCCTACGAACCGGTGTGGGTGTTCTATCGCGGCGAACAGCGGGTCGACAAGCTGCATCAGCTCGACGGACAGCGCATCGCCGTCGGCGAGGATGGCAGCGGCATCCGTGGGCTCGCCCTGCAGTTGCTCGAAGCCAACGAGATTCGGGCCGATAGCCCGAACCTCCTGCCTCTGGCCGGGCTGACGGCGGCCGAAGCACTGCAGAAGGGCGAGATCGATGCGGCTTTCATCGTCGCCGCCCAGGAAGCGCCGGTCGTCCAGGTCATGCTGCGCTCGCCGGGACTGCACGTCGTCAGCTTCAGCCAGGCCGACGCCTATCTGCGGCTATTCCCCTTCCTCTCCAAGGTGGTGCTGCCGCGCGGGGTCGTCAGCCTGGTGCGACACGTGCCGCCGCGCGACGCCGTCCTGCTGGCGACGACGGCCAATGTAATCGTTCGCGACGACCTGCATCCGGCACTGGTCAGTCTGCTGCTGCAGGCGATGACCGAGGTCAACGGCAAGGGTGGTTTCTTCCAGCGCGCCGGCGAGTTCCCGGCCTACAAGGACCAGAGCTTTCCGCTATCAAGCGAAGCGGCGCGCTACTACAAGTCGGGAGCGCCGTTTCTGCAGCGCTACCTGCCTTTCTGGCTGGCGGTGCTCGTCGAGCGCCTGTTCGTCATGGTCCTGCCGCTGGTCATGCTGTCGCTGCCGCTGTTGAAGTTCGCTCCGACGATCTACAGTTGGCGAGTACGCTCGAAGATCTTTCGCTGCTACGGTGATCTCAAGTTCCTCGAGAACGAGTTGCGCGGGCGTTACGATCCCGCGCTCGCCGAGGAATACGCCAACCGCCTTGACCGCATCGAGCAGGACGCCAGCACACTGAAGATTCCGCTGGCCTTCAGCGATCTGCTTTACACTTTGCGTGAGCACATCAACCTGGTGCGCGCCGAGCTGCTTCGGCTCGGCACGACCCATGACCGGGGACAACAACAATGAAATCGTTTCTGATCGCGAATCCAAAGGGGGGTTCAGGGAAGTCCACGCTGGCCGTCAATCTGGCCGGCCATCTCGCGCGCAGCGGCCATCGGGTGATGCTCGGCGACGTCGATCGGCAGCAATCCTCGCGCGACTGGCTGCACCTGCGGCCATCGATCCTGCCGAAGATTCGTAGCTGGGAAATCGAGCCGGGAAAGACCGCCAAACCACCGAAAGGTACGACGCACGTCGTTCTCGACACGCCGGCAGCCCTGCACGGAAAAGCGCTCGACACGGTCGTCAAACAGGTCAATCGGGTCCTCGTCCCGGTTCAGCCGTCGCTCTTCGACATGCTGGCGACACGCCATTTTCTCGAGGTCCTGCTGGCCGAGAAAGCGGTGCGCAACGAACATGCCTTCGTTGCCGTCGTCGGGATGCGTGTCGATCCACGCACCCGCTCGGCCGCCGAACTGGAGCGATTTCTCGAGAAGTTCGACCTGCCGGTGCTCACCTACCTGCGCAATACACAGCTCTACGTGCAGACGGCGATGCACGGGATGACGATGTTCGACCTCTCGGCGTCGCGCGCGGCGAAAGATCTCGAACAGTGGCGACCGATCATCGACTGGGTTGACAGCTAGCCCCGATCAGCGACGCGCGGCCCAACCGGCCGCGTGCGAGTGCCGCGTGCGCAGTGATCGGCGCGTGCGCCGCCCGCCCTCGGGGTAAAATGGCGGGATGCTCGAAGCCCCGTTCATCCATCTCCGCCTGCACAGCGAGTATTCGATTACCGACGGCATCGTCCGCCTCGATGATGCGGTTGCGCGTGCGGCCGGCTACGGCATGCCGGCCCTGGCACTCAGTGACCTCGCCAATGTCTTCGGTCTGGTCAAGTTCTACTCGTCGGCGCGCAGCAAGGGGATCAAGCCGATACTCGGCAGCGATGTCTGTATTGCCAACGACGGCGACCCGGACCGACCGTATCGCCTGCTGCTGCTCTGTCGCTCGCGGCCGGGCTACCTGCAGCTCTGCGAACTGCTGTCGCGTGCCTACCTCGCGCCGCGCGTACGCGGGCGCGCGGAAATCACCCGCCGGATGCTCGAGGAAGTCGGCGTCGACGGCCTGATCGCGTTGTCGGGCGCCGCCGCCGGCGATGTTGGCGAGGCGCTGCTGCAGGGCAATCAAGAACTGGCCGCGAACCGCGCAGCGCGCTGGGAAAAGACCTTCCCCGGTGCGTTCTATCTGGAAGTGCAGCGCTATGGACAGGCGCAGCAGGAGGCGCTGGTCGCCGCGACCGCCGATCTGGCCGGCGAACTCGGCTTGCCGCTGGTTGCCACCCACCCGATCCAGTTTCTCGAACGCGATGATTTCAAGGCGCACGAGGCACGCGTGTGTATTGCCGAAGGCTACATGCTCGGCGATGCGCGGCGCCCCAGGCTACACACGGAAGAGCAGTACTTCAAGTCGGCTGACGAAATGCTCGCCCTGTTTGGCGATCTCCCCGAAGCGCTCGCCAACTCGGTCGAGATCGCCAAGCGCTGCAATCTGCAGATCACACTCGGCAAGAGCTACCTGCCCGATTTCCCGACGCCGGCAGGCGTGACGCTCGACGATTTTCTTCGCCAGCAGGCGGTCGCCGGCCTCGAAATTCGCCTGCAGCAGCTTTTCCCCGACCCCGACGTGCGCACTGCCGAGCGGGCGCCCTACGACGCGCGCCTGCAACTCGAGACCGATACCATCGTCCAGATGGGCTTCCCCGGCTACTTCCTGATCGTTGCCGATTTCATCAACTGGGCCAAGCACAACAGTTGCCCGGTCGGACCGGGCCGTGGCTCGGGCGCCGGATCGGTCGTCGCCTACGCGCTCGGCATCACCGACCTCGACCCACTGCGCTACGCCTTGCTCTTCGAGCGCTTCCTGAACCCCGAGCGGGTGTCGATGCCCGACTTCGACATCGACTTCTGCCAGGACAACCGGTGGCGGGTCATCGAATACGTGCGCCAGAAGTATGGGGCGGCGGCGGTATCGCAGATCGTCACCTTCGGCACCATGTCGTCGAAGGCGGTCATCCGCGATGTCGGACGCGTGCTCGATCTGCCGTACAACTTCTGCGACCAGCTTTCCAAGCTGATCCCGGTCGAGACCAACAAGCCGTTGTCGCTGGCCAAGGCAATTGCCGCCGAACCGCAACTGCAAGCGCGTATCGACGACGAGGAAGAAGTCAGGGATCTCTTCGCGCTCGCCGCCCGGCTCGAAGATCTGACACGCAACGTCGGCATGCATGCCGGCGGCGTACTGATCGCTCCCGGCAAGCTGACCGACTTCTGCCCCGTGTACTCGGCCGATGGCGGTTCAGTCGTTTCGCAATTCGACAAGGACGACGTCGAGAAGGTCGGGCTGGTGAAGTTCGACTTTCTCGGTCTCAGGAACCTGACGATCATCGAGCTGGCGCTGAAGTACGTCGAGCAACTGAGCGGTGTGCGTCCCGATCTGGCGACGATGGCCTTCGACGATCCGCAGGCTTACCAGATCCTCAAGGACGGCAACACGACGGCAATCTTCCAGGTCGAATCGGAAGGCATGAAGAAGCTGGTCAGAAAGCTCGCGCCCGACCGCTTCGAGGACATCATCGCCGTTCTCGCGCTGTATCGGCCGGGGCCGCTCGGCTCGGGAATGGTCGACGACTTCATCCTGCGCAAGAAGGGTCAGCAGAAGATCGAATACTACATCGACGATCTGAAGGCCTGCCTCGAACCCACCTACGGCGTCATCGTCTACCAGGAACAGGTGATGCAGATCGCGCAGATCATCGGCGGCTACACGCTCGGCGCCGCCGACCTCTTGCGCCGCGCGATGGGCAAGAAGAAGGCCGAGGAGATGGCGCTGCATCGCGACCTGATGCGCGAGGGCGCGCGCAAGAAGGGCTACGACGAAAAGCTGGCGATGCAGCTCTTCGACCTGATGGAGAAGTTCGCCGAGTATGGCTTCAACAAGTCGCATACCGCCGCCTACGCCGTCGTCACCTACCACACCGCCTGGCTGAAGGCACACCACTGCGCGGCTTTCATGGCGGCGACCCTGTCATCGGACATGGACGTCACCGACACGGTCAAAATCTTCCACGACGATGCGATCAACAACGGCCTGCGCATCCTCGGCCCGGACGTCAACGCCTCCGAATACCGCTTCATGCCGGTCGACCGCAGCACCGTGCGCTATGGTCTCGGCGCCGTCAAGGGCACCGGCGAACAGGCGGTCAACGCGATCCTGAAAACCCGTTCGGCGGCGGGCGCTTTCCGGGACCTCTTCGACTTCTGCCGGCGCGTCGACAAGCGGCTCGTCAACCGCCGGACGATCGAAGCGCTGATTCGTGCCGGCGCCTTCGACTCGCTCGACAGCCACCGCGCGCGGCTGCTCGCCTCGGTCGGCATCGCCATGGAAGCCGCCGAGCAGGCCGAGCGCAACGCCATGCAGGTCAGCCTATTCGACATCTTCGAAGCGGGCGGCGAGGAGGATCGCGAGCATGGCCCGCAGTACGTCGAGGTCGCCCGCTGGAGCGAACGCCAGAAGCTCAACGAAGAGAAGCTGGCGCTCGGTTTCTACTTCTCCGGCCACCCGTTCCACAGCGTGCAGGCCGAAGTGTCGCGCTTCGTGCGCACGCGGCTGGCGGCGCTCGAAGCTCGGAAGGAAGTGCAATGGCTCGCCGGACTGGTCGTCGGCGTGCGCAGCAAACTCACCGCACGCGGCAAGATGGTCTTCGTCCAGCTCGACGACGGCAGCACATCGCTCGAGGTCTCGGTGTTCAGCGAATTGCTGGAAAGCGAGCGCGCCAAGATCCGCGAAGACGAGGTGCTGATCGTCGAAGGCCGCGTGCAGCGCGACGACTTCGCCGGCGAAGGCCGCGTGCGCATCATCGCCGAACACCTGCTGACACTGGCCGAAGCACGCGGGCGGTTTGCCCGTCACCTGCGCCTGTCGCTCAACGGCCAGGCCAGCGGCAGCGGCGCGCGCGCCGCCGTGCAACGCCTGCGCACGCTGCTGGCGCCCTACACACCCGGCAATTGCCCGGTCCGGCTCGCCTACCGCAATGGTGAGGCATCCTGTGAGCTCGCCTTCGGTGACGCCAATCGGGTCCGCCTCGAAGACGATCTGCTGGTGGCGCTCAGCGAATGGTTGAGCAGCGACAATGTCAGCGTGGACTACCCATGATCGGACCTCACGCAGGCGAGTCCGATTACTTTCGCCCCCTCTGCTCCTGCCGCCCCCTGCTCATGAGTCATCACGAATGCCGAGTTGATCGACCACACCGATGACCGTTCTGTTGATCTCCGATCTCCATCTGCAGGAGGAACGGCCGGACCTGACCCGGGCCTTCCTGCACTTCCTGCAGACGCGCGCGGTAACCGCCGAGGCGCTGTACATCCTCGGCGACCTCTTCGAAGTCTGGGTTGGCGACGATGGCATGACCGCGAGTCAGCGCGCGATTGCCAATGCATTGCAGGAAACCGCCGACGCCGGCACGCGCATCCATCTGATGCACGGCAACCGCGACTTCCTGATCGGCAAGCGCTTCTGCCGCATGGCTGGCTGCACCCTGCTACCCGACCCGAGCGTCGTGCAACTGGGCGGCGAGAGAGTGCTGCTGATGCACGGCGACACTCTGTGCACCCGCGATGTCCAGTACCTGCGCAAGCGCAGCCGCATCCGTAGCCCCCTCGGACTGTTCATCCTGCACCACGTCATGCCGCTGTCGAAACGCCAGGCGCTGGCGCGCAAGCTGCGCAGCGAGAGTCTCGAAAGAACGGCGATGAAAGCCGCCGACATCATCGACGTCAGCCCCGAAGCCATACCGTCCGTGATGCAGAAACACGGGGTCAGGACGCTGATCCACGGCCACACCCATCGCCCGGCAATTCATGAACTGCAGGTGGCCGGCGAACCGGCGCGGAGACTCGTGCTCGGTGACTGGGATGCCAGAGGCTGGGCCCTACAGGTGGATGCCGACGGTTTTGATCTGGCATCCTTCCCGATCGGCGCCTAGCGTCTTCTGCGGGCCGCATGCGCAGCTTTCATGCGCACCATCGATCCCGTACGCGGAGGCCAGCGTGCCTGCCAACTGTTCGCCATGGCGGCCAAGGTCGCCCCGACCAGCCACACCGCCCCGTCAGCCTAGCGCCGCCGCTTCGCTGCGCAGCCAGCCAATGGAGAGCCTGAAGGGCCCCGGCTGTCGGTCGGCAATCATCAGGCCGAGGCGGCGGATTCTCCCGGGATCGAGGGCCGGCGCGAGCACGGCCCGGCCACGGTAGCGCGGCGCGAATTCACCGATCGGCAGCACCACCTCGCCCCACTGCCCGACCGGCGGCACGAGCGCCGCCTGGTAACTGACGCCGTCCCAGGCATCGTCGGTGCGCAGGTTCAACCTGTAGCGGCGACCGTCACCGCGGACGCGCAGACGCACCGACAGCATCCCCGGAGCGGAGTAGGCGCCGGGCAGCGTTCGCACCGAAGCAAAACCGCCGTTGTTGGCCAGCGAAACGGTGCCGATGAAGTCCGCATGTCCCTCGGTGGCGAAGACCAGACGGCTGCTCGACAGCCCACCCATCACCGCATCGTCGATCGCTGACCAGGCGAGGACGCTTTCCGGGCCGTCGAAAGCGACGAGGATGCCGCTGCAGGACGGGCCAGCCTCCGCAACCTCAGGCATCGGGCCGATCCTGATCGACCCAAATCAGTCGCGTGGTCGCAAAGCCCAGTTGCCCCGCCTTGTCGAGCAGTCGCTGGCGAACGTCGGCGGGCAGGCGGCGCTCGCGCGCCAGGATCCACAGGTAATCCCGACTCGGGCCGACGACCAGCGCCCAATGGTAGTCGCGTTCATCGAGCGCGACGATGTGGTAGCCGCCGTAGAAGGGGCCAAAGAACGAGACTTTCAGCGAGCCGACTCTCGGGTCGCCAATGAACTTTGCCTTGCCGATGACCTCTTTCCAGGCTCCCTTGTCGGCACTGTAACCACGGTTGATCACTTCCACGCTGCTGCCATCGGGTGCCCGGCGGTACTCGGCGGAGACATCGCTGAGACCGCGTTCGAAGGAGTGGTCGAGACGAGCAATCTCGTACCATTTGCCGAGGTAGCGGTCGAGCTGGAAGTTGTCGACTGCCGTGATACCTTCCGGAAGGCTCGTGCAGGCGGGAAGAAGAACGAGGAACAGCAAGGGGCACAGCAGCTTGAGCAGGGAGCGGCGCATGGCATCGACCGTTGATGAGGATTAGAACAGACAATGATCGGCCGCCGTAGTTCGCGAAAGGCCCCGAACAGTGTCAAGCTGTCGGCAGTTCCGGCTGATGTCAGCCAACCCGAGTGATGGCCTTGCAGCGTGGTAAAATCGAACTCCCATGAGACTCCTGATCAACGGTGAAAGCCGCGAATTTCCTGCCTCGCTGACGGTTGCCGATCTGGTGAAGGCACTCGACCATGCGGGCAAGCGCATCGCTGTCGAGCGCAACGGTGAAATCGTTGCGCGCGGCCGTCATGCCGAAACCACGCTGGTCGACGGTGACCGGATCGAGATCGTCGTTGCCGTCGGCGGCGGCTGACCTCATTGCCAAGCGAGAGACAAATGCCCTCCTCCCCACACAGTCTGACGGTAGCCGGCAAGACCTACCGCTCTCGTCTTCTCGTCGGCACCGGCAAGTACAAGGATTTCGCCGAGACGCGGGCGGCGATCGATGCGTCGGGCGCCGAGATCGTCACCGTCGCCATTCGCCGCACCAACATCGGCCAGAATGCCGGCGAACCGAATCTGCTCGACGTTCTGCCACCGTCGCAATTCACGATCCTGCCGAATACTGCCGGTTGCTATACGGCGGCGGATGCGGTGCGCACCCTGCGTCTGGCGCGCGAACTGCTCGACGGGCATGCGCTGTGCAAGCTGGAAGTGCTGGGCGACCCGACCAACCTGTTCCCGAACATGCCGGAAACCCTGAAAGCGGCCGAAACGCTGGTCAAGGAAGGTTTCGCGGTGATGGTTTACTGCGCCGACGACCCGATCCAGGCGCACATGCTGGAGGAGATCGGTTGCGTTGCGGTGATGCCCCTGGCCTCCCTGATCGGCTCCGGCATGGGGATCATCAACCCGTGGAACCTGCGCCTGATCATCGATCAGGCGAAAGTGCCGGTGCTCGTCGATGCCGGCGTCGGCACGGCTTCCGACGCGGCGATCGCCATGGAACTCGGTTGCGACGGCGTGCTGATGAATACCGCCATCGCGCATGCCCGCGATCCGGTGCTGATGGCCAGCGCCATGAAGAAGGCGGTCGAGGCCGGGCGCGAAGCGTTCCTCGCCGGCCGCATGCCGCGCAAGTATTACTCGGCCGATCCTTCGTCGCCGACGGCGGGGTTGATCGGCTCCTAGCCATGGAAGACCGGGGAAGCGTCGCCGCCCCCGACAGGGAGGCGTCCATCCGCAGCTTCGTTCGCCGCCAGGGCCGTGTCTCGAATGCCCAGCAGCGCTATCGTGAGCAGATGATGGCAAGCATCGGCGTGCCATACCGTGCGGCGCTCGTCGACCTCGACGCCGCGTTCGCGCGTACGGCGCCGCGGATTCTCGAAATCGGTTTCGGCATGGGCGAGACCTCGGCAGTGATCGCTGCTCGCCATCCGGAGAACGACTACCTCGGCATTGAAGTGCACACGCCAGGAGTCGGCAGCCTGTGCAAGCTGGTCGCCGAGTTGGGCCTGCAGAATCAGCGCATCATCCAGCACGACGCCGTCGAGGTGCTGCGGGACATGATCGCGCCAGCGTCGCTCGCCGGTGTGCACATCTTCTTTCCCGACCCCTGGCCGAAGAAACGTCACCACAAGCGGCGGCTGCTGCAAGAGCCTTTCGTGGCTCTGCTCGCCAGCCGACTGAGACCCGGCGGCTACCTCCATTGCGCCACGGATTGGCACGACTACGCCGAACAGATGCTCCGCGTGCTCGCCGCCGAAGCCCGGCTCGAAAACACCGTAGCGGGCTTCGCGCCGCGCCCCGAGCATCGCCCACAGACAAAATTCGAGCAGCGCGGCTTGCGCCTTGGGCACGCGGTGTGGGACGTGGTCTTTCGGCGGCGACAGGGGTCAGTCGAGACGGAAGATGACCGGCAGGATCAGCTCGCGTGACTGAGCCCAGCTTACTCTCCCCATCGCCCAGGCCGCCCTCTCTGCCGCCTTGTCCAGAACCGGGTGACCACTGCTGGCGGCGACGCCCACATCGACGATGCGGCCGTCGTCCGACAGGGTCAGGATCAGCCGCACTTCGCCCTCGAGGCCCCGGGCGACCGCCTCCGGCGGGTAGTAGAGGTGTTGCGACAGTTTGCGCTGAGCGGCCTCAACTTCACGTCTGGGCGTCGTCCTGCTGGCAGGCGACGGCGCGCGCGCCGCAGGTGGCGGCGGCAGCGGCTTGATGGCCGGGGAAGGCTTGTCGGTGGGCAAGGTGTTCTTCAGCAGCGGTTCGTCGCTGGGGAGCGAGGGCCTGACTGGCGGCAGGCGCAGCGACGCCTCAAGCGCCGGACGCACCGCAGTGGCCTCGCGCTTCAGGATATCTGGCAACAGCAGGCTGGCGTGCAGGGCAAGCGAGAGCGCAAGGGCGGGGATCAGGCGAGACAGCATGGAACCTGTCATTGTGAACCAAAACCGTGCCGCAGAACACGCGAAGGCAACTCGATGCGCCTCGGCTGCCGGGTTGGAGGGGAGAAAACTGGTGCGAGTCGTGTGGGCTGGAACCTGTCGATGGCTATTGCTGTGGCTGCTCGTCGGTGCCGTATGGGCACAGGCGCCGGCACCCGATCCGATCACTTTCGAGTACACCGTCGAGCGCGGCAATCTTCGCGCGGTCAAGCGCTGGCTCGATGACGGCCTCGATCCCGAGTACCAGGCAGCACACATCGGCAGTGGGCTGATGGTCGCCGCCTGGTATGGCAACATCGAGATGATGGCGCTGTTCGTCGAGCGCGGTGCCGATGTGCGGCGTACCAACCGCAACGGCGAGCAGGCGCTGCAACTCGCCGCCTGGGGTGGGCATCTGGACGCGGTCAAATGGCTGCTCGAGCACGGGGCGCCACTCGAACGCCAGGGAAATCAGTGGGGGGCCCTGCACTACGCGGTCTTCAACGGTCACGAGAAGGTGGTCAGCGATCTCCTCGCGCGCGGGGCCAACGTCAATGCGCGTGCGCCGAACGGCGCGACGCCCCTGATGATGGCCGCCCGCGAAGGTCGCGACGGACTGGCGAAGGTGCTCCTCGAAGCGGGTGCGAATCCCGCCTTGCAGAGCGACTGGGGCGACACGCCACTGACCATGGCCATGCGCTACAACCATCTGCGGCTGGCCAAGATGATCTCCTCACCGGAAGAGTTCGCGATCGCAGTGAAGGCGCCACCAGAGAACTTTGGCGAGCCCAGCCGCTCGGCATCGGTTCCGCGCGAGATCGAGGCGATCATGAAGGAGATAAGGGCCGCCGAAGCCGAAGGTCGACCGAGCGAGGAGTTGCACAAGAAGCTGCTCGCGGCCGTCAATGCTCTGCGCAGCACCAGTACGGCGCCACTCGCCCAGCGGCCGATGCCGCGCCCCTATCAGCCACGTTCCATGGTGATCACCGCCCGCCGCGGCCAGCCTGGTGCCGAGCGCGCGCAGCTGATCGAAAGCAAACCCACTGGGCAGCCGGGGACGATGGCGGACGCCCCCGTTCCGGCGAGCAAGACCACGAAAACGCCGCCGCCGATCGCCGCGGCGAAAGCGCGCAGTCTGGCGGCGGCGCGGGTGTCCGATCTGCTGCGGCAGATCCGCCTGAGCGAGGTGCAGGGACGACCGGCCGACGAACTCCGGCAGCAGCTCTCTCAGGCGGTCGAAGCGATGCAACAGTAGGACGCCGGCCGCCGGCGGGACGGCGTGTGCACCGTCCCGCCGAGCACGCTCATCGGCGCTCGGCGAGAAAGCGCTGAACGAGCTGATTGAGAAAGCGCCGGCCCCGCTCGCTGGGCGCAATGCGCTGCCCCTGCCGCTGCAGGAGACCATCGCGTTCGGCCTGCCGGAGTTGGCTCTCGATGCTGATCAGGGGCAGCGCGGTGCGCATCTCGAACAGCGGCGCCGCGAAACCCTCGACCAGGCGTAGCGCGTTCATCATGAATTCGCAGGGCAGCTCGGCAGGGGCGACGGTGAACTCCTGCTGCACCGGCGTCCCCGCCGCCACCTTGGCGAGATACTGCTCCGGCCGCTTCCAGCGCATCTGACGCTGCACGCGGTCGTGCAGCGTCAGCTTGCCGTGGGCCCCGGCACCGATGCCCAGGTAGTCGCCGAACTGCCAGTAGTTGAGATTGTGCCGGCACTCCTGGCCAGCCCGCGCAAAAGCGGAGATTTCGTAGTGCCGATAACCGGCGGCCGCCAGCTTCGTCTCGATCGCGTCCTGCATGTCGGCACAGGTATCCGGGTCGGGTAACGCGGGCGGTCGGGCAGCAAAGGCGGTGTTCGCCTCGATGGTCAGCTGATAGCAGGAGAGATGCGGTGGTGCGCAGGCAAGTGCCGCGTCGACGTCGGCAAGAGCCTCCGCCAGCGTCTGCCCGGGCAGACCGTACATCAGGTCGAGATTGAAATTGTCGAAGTGGCTGGCGGCGATCCCGATCGCCAGTCTGGCGTCGCGATCGTCGTGGATGCGGCCGAGGGCGGTGAGGTGCCGCGAGTTGAAACTCTGGATTCCCAGCGACAGGCGGTTGACGCCGGCAGCGCGAAAGGCGGCAAACTTTCCGGCTTCGACGGTTCCCGGATTGGCTTCGAGGGTGATTTCGGCGTTCGGCAGCAAGGGAAGGCGGCTGCGCACGGCGGCAAGAAGCTCGTCGACTCCCTCGCCGGAGAGCAGGCTGGGTGTTCCGCCGCCGATGAAGACGCTGTCAACCCGGCGTCCCCAGACCAGGGGCAAGGCCGATTCGAGGTCGGCGATCAGGGCCGCGAGGTAGTCGCTCTCGGGGATCGCCGTCTGCCGCTGGCCAATGCTGCTACCTACCGGCAAGGCGTGCGAGTTGAAGTCGCAGTACGGACACTTCTGTACGCACCAGGGAACATGGACGTACAGCGCCAGCGGCGGCGGGTTGCGGAACTCGACGGGGTTTCCAGCTGCCGATGCCAAGGGCCGCCGAAGCAGCGGGATGACCGCTCGGGCCCCGCCGCCCGGCATCAGCGCAGCCGCTGAAGACGCTCGACGAGGCGGGCGAGCGCCTGGCCACGATGCGAGCGCCGGTTCTTTTCGGCGGCGTCGAGTTCGGCAGCGCTCTTGTCGAGCTCGCGGATGTAGAACAGGGGATCGTAGCCGAAGCCATCGTCGCCGCGTGCTGCTGACAGAATCTCGCCATGCCATTCACCCTCGGCGATGATCGGCTGCGGATCGTCGGCGTGACGAACAAAAACGATCACTGAAACGAAGCGGGCTCCGCGTGCAGCCGTCTCGCCAAGGGCGGAAAGCAGCTTCTCGTTGTTGCGGGCATCGGATTTCGGTTCCCCCGCGTAGCGTGCGGAAAAGACGCCTGGCGCTCCCCCGAAGGCGTCGACGCACAGGCCGGAATCGTCTGCCAGGGCCGGCAGTCCCGCCAGCCGCGACGCGTGGCGAGCTTTCGCCAAAGAGTTCTCGACGAAGGTGCAATGCGGCTCCTCGACCTCCGGGATGCCCAGTTGCCCCTGCGGAACGAGTTCCCATCCCAGCGGCGCGAGAATGGCGTCGAGTTCCTTGAGCTTCTTCGCGTTGTTCGAGGCGAGTACGAGTTTCATTGGGCGAGCGCCGCTTTCTGCCGGGCAATCAGCTGGCCGATGCCGGCATCGGCCAGATCGAGCAACTGGTTCATCTGGCCGCGCGTAAAGGGAACGCCTTCGGCTGTACCCTGGATTTCGACGATGCCCCCGCTACCGGTCATCACCACGTTCATGTCGGTGTCACAACTTGAATCCTCGGCGTAGTCAAGGTCGAGAACGGGCGATCCCTGGTAGATGCCGACTGAAATGGCGGCGACGTGATCGCTTAGCGGGTTGACGACCAGCCTGCCCTGGGCCAGAAGATGCGCGCAGGCATCATTGAGCGCCAGCCAGGCGCCCGTGATGGCGGCGCAGCGTGTTCCGCCGTCGGCCTGCAGGACGTCGCAGTCGAGCGTGATCTGGCGTTCGCCGAGCGCCTTGAGGTCGGTCACCGCACGCAGGGCACGGCCGATCAGACGCTGGATTTCCTGGGTGCGGCCAGTCTGCTTGCCTTTCGCCGCTTCGCGCTGAGTACGGGTGTGCGTCGAGCGGGGCAGCATGCCATACTCGGCGGTGACCCAGCCCGCTCCCGTACCGCGCCGGAAGGGCGGCACGAACTCCTCGACGCTGGCCGTGCACAGCACGCGCGTGTCGCCGATCTCGATCAATACCGAGCCTTCGGCGTGGCTTGTGAACTGGCGCGTAATGCGCACCTGGCGCAGTTGTGACGGTTGGCGTTGGCTGGGGCGCATCGGGATTCCTGTTGCTATTTGTACTTCTGAATGGTCGAGCGGATCTCTTCGATGGCGCGTTCGATTTCGGCTTCGGTAAGCTCGGTCCTGGATTGCGGGTTGCGCCCGAATTCGTCCATCTTGGTCGTCACCGTATCCCGCGGCATCGTTCTGGTGGATATCACGCTGCTGCCACCGCTGCTACCGTCGCTGTAGGTGTCCTGCCAGCGCACGGCGATCATCGACAGGTTGTCGGCAGTCGGCCCGCCCCGCGCTTCTGCCTGCCCAAGCAGCAGCGGCACGGCACGCAGCAGGTCGGCAGTCTTCAGCGCTATTGCCAGGATGTCGCCGGGCAAGCCACTCCAGGCTCCGTCGGTGCACAGCACCAGGACGTCGCCGGCTTCCAGCGTCACCTTGTGCGAGAACGTGACCTCCGGCGTCTGCTGGCCACCCAGGCAGCCGTAGATCTTGTTGCGGTCCGGGTGGCTGAGCACCTCGTCTTCGGTGATGACCCCTTGATCGACCAGCAGCCGCACGCGCGAGTGATCCTTGGTCTGCGCCAGCACCTTGCCATTGCGCAGCAGGTACAGACGTGAGTCGCCGGAGTGGGCCCAGTACGCGACGTTGTTCTGAACGATGCAGGCGACGCAGGTGGTGCGCGGCGAATCCTGCAGATGATGCTTGCCGGCGAAGTCGAGAATCCCACGGTGCGCGTTGAGCATCCCCTTCTGCAGAAACATGAAGGGGTCACGAATCCGGGGCTTGAATTCGCGCTTGAAGGCCTCGGTCAGCGTCTGCACGGCGATCTGCGCAGCAACTTCGCCATAGTAATGGCCCCCCATGCCGTCGGCGACGACCGTCAGCAGCGCATCGCGCGAATAGCAGTGTGCCAACCGGTCTTCGTTGTTGGCGCGCTTGCCGATCCGGGTTTCCTGATAGATCGTGAATTTCATGCGTCCCTGGACTTCCTGATTCTGCCGACCATCTGGCCAAGCCAGTTGTCCTTCGGCGGGGGATCCGGCGCCACCACCGGCTCGGTGAGCGCCTTCTGCAGGGCGAAAACGCTCTGCGGGCGATAGCGCTCATTCAGGCACAGGCACCAGTCGATGGTTTCGAGCAACTGGTCCGAGTACTTCCCGTCCCAGAGCACCATGGCCGGTTTGAGTTCGTCCCTGGCCTTGCGAATGTCTGCCGGCACCGGCGTACTCGCGGCGAGGCAGGCATACATCGACGCGCCGACACTGTAGATGTCGCTCCACGGACCGAGGAGATCGCGCTGCTGGCTGTAGTGCTCGGGCGAAGCGAAGCCCGGCGTATACATCGGCTTGAGCATCGGCGCATCGCACGCCAGCGTCTGGCGTGCCGCGCCGAAGTCGATCAGCACGGGCACATGGTGGTTGCGCATGTAGATGTTTGACGGCTTGAGGTCGAGATGCAGCAGGCGATGCGAGTGAACCTCGCGCAGGCCGTTGAGCATCTTTGTAAATACATTGCGGATGAAGTTCTCGGTCACCCGGCCCGGGTTGTTCTGGATCAGTTCCTGCAGCGTACAGCCTTCCTCGTATTCCATGACCATGTAAACGGTCCCGTTGGCGCGAAAGAAGTTCAACACCCGAATCACGTTCGGATGCGCAAGCCCCGCAAGCGCCCGGCCCTCCTCGAAGAAACACTTCATGCCGTAGCGAAAGGCTGGCAGGTGTTCTTCGGAAATGATCGGCGCCGTCTTGCCCTCCGCGCGCAAGGCCAGCGTATTGGGCAGGTATTCCTTGATCGCGACACGCTGCCCCTGGCCGTCGGTAGCGACATAGACTATCGAAAACCCCCCCAGGGACAGCTGTTTCTCGATGCAGTATTCATCGAGTTGAAAACCGGCAGGAAGGGGTTGGTTCGCTTGTTGCGCCATCGATGTCAAGGCTATCATGGGAGTCTTCACCCATTGTCGAGGTTTTTGGGGGGAACTGTAAAGCCGGCTTCCCATCCGAGAACGCCAACCCCTGTCAGGATTTCGATGATCTACAGCATGACCGGCTATGCCGCCAGAACCTGCACCGTCAAAGGCGGCGCCCTGCACATTGAATTGAAGAGCGTCAATTCCCGTTATCTCGATTGCCAGTTCCGCGTCTGCGACGAGTTGCGCATGAGCGAGCCCGCGCTGCGCGAACTCATCAACGCGCACATCAGCCGCGGCAAAGTCGAATGCCGTGTGAACTACGTGTCGACGGTCGGCAACAACGCGCAAAGCAGCCTCAATGGCGACCTGCTCGAGCGCCTCCGAGCATTCGATGCCCAAGTGCGAAGCGTCATGCCGCTGGCGGTCCCGCTGGCCGTCAATGATGTGCTGCACTGGCCCGGCATCTTTGGCGACGACTCCGTGGATGGCGATGCCCTGAGCTCAGCCTGTCTGGCCCTCGCCGGTGAAGCGTTGGGCGACTTCACCGCAAGCCGGGCACGCGAGGGCGCAAAGCTGACCGGCGTGATACTTGAAAGGATGGCCTGCATGCGTCTCCTGCTGCGCGACGTGGGACCGCGGATTCCCGCTGCCCAGGCAGCCTTCAACGAAAAGCTGCGACAGCGCCTGCTGGATGCCGTCGATAGCGCGGCTGACGAGCGCATCCGTCAGGAAGTGGCGGTCTTCGCCGCTCGCATCGATGTCGCCGAGGAACTGGCGCGCCTCGCCACCCATCTCGACGAGGTTGCACGCGTACTCACGACGGGTGGTGCGAGTGGCAAGCGTCTCGATTTTCTGATGCAGGAACTCAATCGCGAAGCCAATACGCTTGCCTCCAAGTCGCTCGTCGCCGAGGTTTCGCAGACGGCGATCGAGCTCAAGCTCCTGATCGAACAAATGCGCGAGCAGGTGCAGAATCTGGAGTAGCAGATCGCGCGGCACTACCGCGTCGCTTTCGGCGGTCCGAGAATGCGGAGATGAACGGTTGACCTGCCACCGGCGCGTGCTCTCTTCCCGCCGTCGCGCCGATGCTCTCCCGGGGAGGCAAGCCGCAGCGGCTCTGGTTCTACTTCGTGATCGGCGAGTTGCGACCGGAGAACTGGTCGCTCAGACGAAATGCCGCATCACTGAACTGGCCAAGCGGCTTTTCGACACAGTAGCGCTGAACATGCTGCTCGACCGTCCCGGTCGACAGCGTCGACACCTGCTGACTCTGGTTGGCGTAGTTGTGGCCAGTAAGGACACCGCGCACCCAGGCGACGTAGAGTGCCCGGAGATCGGCATCGTCCTTGGATGCCGACCAGGCACGGCACGACATGTCGTCAAAGCCGAGGATCTTGATCGGGACAGCAGCGCCCGCCGGCGCTGCCGACATTGCGGCAAGCACCAGGACGTATCGCTGCACCACTTTCCATCGGGACATCGGATTGCTCCTCGCTAGGTGTAAACGCTTTCAATGCGCAATTTTCGTCGGTAAGGGCCGGCGAGTCCATGCCGACAGACGTTGCGCGCTCACCGTAACGAGGCGCACCGCAGGTACAATTGAAATTTGGCGTTAACTGGCCAGCACACATGACTGGACATCTCTACATCGTCACCGCCCCCTCCGGCGCCGGCAAGACGACCCTGGTGCGGTTGCTGCTCGAGAACGATCCCGGCATTCGCCTGTCAATTTCTCACACGACGCGCGCACCGCGCGCTGGCGAAAGGAACGGTATCGAGTACCACTTCACGGACGTGCCGGACTTTCTCGACAAGGTTCGTGAGGGCGAGTTCCTCGAATGGGCAGAAGTGCATGGCAACTACTATGGCACATCGAGAAGCGGCATCGAAGCTGCCCTGCACGCAGGCCAGGACGTTCTGCTGGAGATCGACTGGCAGGGTGCGCAGCAGGTGCGCAGATGGTTCCCGGCGGCCATTGGCGTGTTCGTCCTGCCGCCTTCGCTCGATGAACTGGCGCGTCGGCTGCGCCAGCGGGCGACCGACAGTGCCGAGATCATTGCTCGTCGGGTCACCGCGGCTCGTGAGGAGATGCGGCATGTCGGCGAATTCGACTATGTTATTATCAACGACGAATTGCCACGTGCGTTACACGATCTGTTGGCGGTCGTGGCGGCTTCGCGACTCCGCTATGCAGCGCAAAGCCAACGCCACGCCATCCTGTTCTCAACACTGCTTGCTTGACCCTCCAGGGAGATTTGCATGGCCAGAGTGACCGTAGACGACTGTCTGCACCGCATCCCGAACCGCTTTCAGATGACCCTGGCGGCTACCTATCGTGCCCGTCAGATTACCTCGGGCGCCACACCGTTGATCGATGCCGGTCGTGACAAGCCAACAGTGATTGCGCTGCGCGAAATCGGCGCCGGCAAGATTGGCCTCGAGGTGCTCAACCGCGGCCAGGCCTGACCCTCGGCCAACGACGGGTTGCCCAAGGCGTAATCGTGAATACGCTTGCCGAGACCGCCAGGCCAGCCGAAGTCGCGGCGGCCGAAAACACCTGCCCGCATCCCGAGGATGATCCCGCTTACCAGGTTTTCATCGACAGCCTGAGCTATCTTCCGCCGGAAGAACTGCAGATCGTTCGGGATGCCTATCTGTTCAGCGAACAAGCGCATCGCGGTCAGTTCCGCCTGTCTGGCGAAGCCTACATCACCCACCCGCTGGCGGTCGCCGGCGCGATCGCCGAATGGCAGATGGATGTCGAAGGCGTAGTCGCCGCCCTCCTGCACGACGTGATGGAGGATACGACGGTCGGCAAGAGCGAGATCGCCGAGCGCTTCGGCAAGCCGGTTGCGGATCTCGTCGACGGACTGTCGAAGCTCGACAAGATAGAGTTTCAGTCGCACGAGGAAGCACAGGCGGAAAATTTCCGCAAGATGTTGATGGCCATGGCGCGTGACCTGCGCGTGGTCTTGATCAAGCTGGCCGACCGCCACCACAATCTGCAGACGATGGCTGCCGTGCGCGCCGACAAACGGCGACGCATCGCCCGCGAGACGCTGGAGATTTACGCACCGATCGCCAGCCGGCTCGGCCTCAACAAACTGTTTCAGGAACTGCAGGATCTCTCCTTCCAGCTGATCTATCCGATGCGCGCGCGTGTGCTCGCGCGCGCGCTGAAGGCTGCGCGGGGCAACCGGCGGGAATTGCTGTCGCGAATACTCGAAGGCATCAAGGGCAAGCTGCGCGACACCGGCATCGACGCGCAGGTCTTCGGGCGCGAGAAAAGCCTCTACTCCATCTATCGCAAGATGCTGGAGAAGCGACTGTCGTTCTCGCAGGTGCTCGATGTCTACGGTTTCCGGGTCGTCGTCACCGATGTACCGACGGCCTACCTTGCCCTGGGTTCGCTGCACGCGCTTTACAAGCCGGTGCCGGGGAAGTTCAAGGACTACATCGCCATTCCCAAACCCAACGGATACCAGTCGTTGCACACCACCCTGATCGGTCCGCATGGAACGCCCTTCGAGTTGCAGATCCGCACCGCGGCGATGGACAACGTGGCGCAGGAGGGGATTGCTTCGCACTGGCTCTACAAGGACGGGGAATCCTTCGGCGCCGAACTGCAACAGAAGACCACCAAGTGGTTCCATTCGCTGCTCGACCTGCAGAGTACGGCCGGCGATACGTCCGAGTTCTTCGAGCACGTCAAGGTGGACCTCTTTCCCCATGAGATTTACGTGTTTACGCCCAAAGGCAAGATCATCGCTCTGCCGCGCGGTGCAACGCCCATAGACCTGGCTTACGCGGTGCATACCGACATCGGCAATCACTCGGTGGCTGCCCAGATCAACTTCACCCTGATGCCCTTGGCGACGGAGTTGACGAACGGCGACCGGGTCGACGTTGTCACCGCCGCCGATGCGCATCCCAGCGTGGCCTGGCTCGCCCACGTCAAGACCGGGCGAGCGCGCAGCAAGATCCGCCACTACCTGAAGACCGCCCACAACGACGAGTCCACGGCACTCGGCGAGAAAATGCTCGACCAGGAGTTGCGCGCCCTCGGCGTTGTCGCCTCGGAGCTGCCGGTTTCGAGCTGGAAGAGCGTTCTGCGCGATTCCGGCAACAAGCTGATCAAGGAGGTCTACACCGACATCGGCCTGGGTTTCCGCATCGCGGGCGTTGTTGCCCGCCGCCTGCTGGCCCGCGAGGAAGCGCCACAGCCGACAGACAAGCGGCCCGCTTCGCTGATCATTCGCGGCACCGAAGGCATGGCCGTGCAGTTCGCGCCCTGCTGCCAGCCGATTCCCGGCGACCCGATCATCGGTTCGATCTGGAAGGGCAAAGGTCTGGTGATCCATACCCATGACTGCCCGGCGATCCGCAAAGCGCGCACTGCCAAACCGACGAAATGGATCGATGTCGAGTGGGAACCCGAGCCCGGCAAGCTGTTCAGCGTGCGCCTGCGGATCATGGTGCAGAATACGCTTGGCGTGCTGGGTAGAATCGCCACCGAGATATCGAACTCGGGCACCAACATCGAGCATGTCAACATGGACGAGAAGCATCCCGGGCTATACACAACCCTGCATTTCACCGTCCAGGTTGGCAGTCGCACGTCTCTTGCACGCCTGATGCGCGGCCTGCGTCGCATCCCGGAAGTGGCACGGATTTCCCGGGACCAGGGGTTGACTGCTTGAAGGTTCTGGTCCTCGGGGCCGGTGTCGTTGGCGTCACCAGTGCCTGGTATCTGGCCAGAGCCGGACACCAGGTGACCGTGATCGATCGCCAGGCAGCGGCCGGCATGGAAACCAGTTTCGCCAATGGCGGCCAGATTTCCGTTTCGCATGCCGAACCGTGGGCCAACCCGCACACCCCGTTGCGGGCCCTGGCGTGGATGCTGCGCGAAGACTCGCCCTTGCTGTTTCGCCCGCGGTGGGACGTCGCCCTGCTCAACTGGAGCCTGCGCTTCCTCGGCGAGTGCACGCCGCGCCGGACGCGCGACAACATCCGCCAGATCGTCACGCTCGCGCTCTACAGCCGCCGCCAGTTGCAGGCGCTGCGCGCCGAAACTGCACTCGCCTACGATCACCTCGAGCGTGGCATCCTGCACGTCTACACCGCTAGCGGCGAGTTCGCCGCGGCGACCAAGGCCGCCGCCGTGATGCGTCACTTCGGCTGCGACCGACGAACGATTGCCGTCGACGAGTGCATCGCCATCGAACCGGCGCTCGCCGGGGCGAAGGAACTGCTCGTCGGCGGCGACTACACGGCCGAAGACGAATCGGGTGACGCGCATCGCTTCACCCAAAGTCTCGCGACCCTCTGCGCGGCGCGCGGCGTCGTCTTCCGCTACGGCGTCACGATCGACAAGCTCGCCACGTCCGACGGGCGGGTGAGCGGGCTGCTTGCCGGCGGCGAGTTGCACCAGGCCGACGCCTACGTCGCCGCCCTGGGCAGCTACACCCCATTATTGCTCCGTCCCGTCGCCGTCCGCCTGCCGATCTATCCGGCGAAGGGCTACTCGGCCACCGTGCCGCTCGCCGCGGACAGCGTGGCACCGACTGTCAGCCTGATCGACAATGGCCACAAGATCGTCTTTTCGCGCCTCGGCCAACGCCTGCGTATCGCCGGAACAGCCGAGTTCAACGGCTACGACACCGAGCTCAACGCGGTACGTTGCGGCGCCTTGATGAACCGGGCAAACGAATTGTTTCCGGCGCTGCAGCCGGCTGGCGAGCCGCAGTTCTGGTGTGGTCTGCGGCCGGCAACGCCTTCCAACGTGCCGCTGATCGGCCGTTCGGCGTTTCCCAACCTGTTCATCAACAGCGGTCACGGAACGCTTGGCTGGACAATGGCTTGCGGTTCCGCCGCGGCGCTGGCCGACATCGTCAGCGGCCGCGCGCCCGAGCCGGATTTCAAGTTCCTTTGACGGCGTTTTCTCAGCATGCTGATCGACACGCACTGCCACCTGGCTGCGGACGAGTTTGCCGATGATCGGGATGATGTCGCCGCCGCCGCCAGAGCGGCCGGCGTCTCGGCGCTGGTGGTTCCGGCCGTCGACGCGACGAGCTTTCCTGAGGTGCGCGCGTGTTGCGCGCGCTATCCCGGATGTGCGCCGGCCTACGGCATCCATCCACTCTACGTGCAGCGCGCCAGCCAGGCCGATCTGGACACCTTGCGCGACTGGCTACGGCCATCTGGCGACCACTCTCCCCGGCCGGTGGCCGTGGGCGAGATCGGCCTCGACCTGTTCATCGTGGATCCCGATTTCCAGCGGCAAGAGTATTTCTTCGTTGAACAACTGAAGATCGCGCGCGCGGCGGATCTGCCCGTGCTGTTGCACGTTCGCCGGGCAATCGACCAGGTGCTCAAGAACCTGCGCCGCATCCGCGTCAGGGGGGGCATCGCGCACGCCTTCAATGGCAGCCGCCAACAGGCGGACGAGTTCATCAGCCTCGGCTTCAAGCTCGGTTTCGGCGGCGCGCTGACGCATGCCGGATCGACGCGCATCCGCCGCCTGGCCGCGTCGCTGCCGCTCGATTCCCTGGTCCTCGAAACCGATGCTCCGGACATGCCGCCGGCCTGGCTGGCGGGCGGGCGCAACGCGCCGTCGCAGTTGCCGCGGATCACCGAAGCACTCGCGGAACTGCGCGCCATCGAGCCGGCCGAGTTGGCGCGGGCGACGTCAGCCAACGCGCTGGCCGTTCTGCCCGAGTTGCTTTCACTCGATTGATCGGGTAGGGTACGCCCTGTCGGCTTCGAGCTCCCTGGCTTCCAGGAGGGCGGGCAGCGTGCGGAGCCCTTGGCGGAGCGTGTGCCAGGGCATTCTCGGGCACACGCAAATTTACAGCGGGAACTTCAGCCAGGCTTATCGGTCCCAACGCGGCATTCAGCCGATCGTAAACCATAACATCTTCCCTATGAAAACTCGCATCGATCGACCTGGTGCCACCTGCGTGGCTGTCAAGAAAAGCCTGCCTGCCGTCCCGCAGTACCTGCAAGCGCACTACTGGTGGGCCTACGTCCATCCGCGGGCAGTGCATGTCTTCGAGCGCCAGTGGCTGGTGAATCTCATTCTCTGGGGCAACTACAAGCGCTTGTGCAACGCGGTTCTCCATGATTACGGCCATCATCTGCCCGGTCGGACGCTGCAGGTTGCCTGTGCCTACGGCGACCTGACGCCGCGCCTGGCCAACTGCGTGACACCGGACGGCTCGCTGGAAATCGTCGATATCCTGCCGATCCAGCTCGACAATCTGGCCAGCAAGCTACCGCGGGACGTGCCGATAAAGCTGCATTGCATGGATTCGGCGGCGCTGGGCTTTGCCGATGCGAGCTTCGACCGGGCGCTGCTGTTCTTCCTGCTGCACGAACAACCCCAGGCGGTGCGCGAGCGAACCCTGGCCGAGGCGCTGCGCGTGGTCCGTCCCGGCGGAACCCTGACCATCGTGGACTATGCGCCGCCGAACCGCTTCAACCCGTTGCGCTACTTCTGGAAACCCGTTCTCGACCGGCTGGAACCTTTTGCGCGTGACCTTTTCAGCGAGGAAGTCGCTGCCTGGTTACCGAAGAACGGCAGTTTCCTCACCGTCAGCAAGCAGCGCTTCTTTGGTGGCATGTATCAGATGTTGACGCTCAAGGTTGCCGAACCTGTCAAGGACAGGCAAACCGACGAGTAAGCAATCAGTCGGCCCCGGATCTTCCGGGGCTTGTCGTATGTTGTTCGCGGCTGGCCATGCCGGGCGCGAGAAAGGATAAAGCGTGGAGACATACAAGGCAGATGTAGTGATCGTGGGCGGCGGTGGCGCCGGCCTGCGGGCGGCAATCGCCGTCGCGGAAACGGATCCGACGCTGCGCATCGCTCTGGTCTCGAAGGTCTATCCGATGCGCAGCCACACGGTGGCCGCAGAGGGTGGCTCAGCGGGAGTCAAGCAGGCGACGGACAGCCTCGAATATCACTTCAACGATACCGTGCATGGTGGCGACTGGCTGTGCGAGCAGGATGTGGTCGACTACTTCGTCGCTCACTGCACGGAAGAGTTGACCCAGCTCGAGCACTGGGGTTGCCCGTGGAGCCGGACGCCGGACGGGCATGTCAACGTGCGCGCCTTCGGCGGCATGAAGATCGAGCGAACCTGGTTTGCGGCCGACAAGACCGGCTTTCACATGCTGCACACACTGTTCCAGACGTCGATCAAGTACCCGTCGATCAAACGCTTCGACGAGCATTTCTGCGTTGATCTCATCGTCGAGGAAGGGCGCGTCCAAGGCGTCGTGGCGATCGAGATCGCTTCCGGAGAACTGACGCTGGTCGAGGCCAGGTCGGTGGTCATCGCCACCGGCGGCGCCGGCCGTGTGTTCCGCGAGAACACCAATGGCGGCGTCGTCACCGGCGACGGCATGGCCCTCGCCTATCGGCACGGCGTGCCGCTGCGCGACATGGAATTCGTCCAGTATCACCCGACCTGCATGCCCGGTACCGGACTGCTGTTCACGGAAGCCTGCCGGGGCGAAGGCGGCTTCCTGGTCAACAAGGACGGCTACCGCTATCTGCAGGATTACGGTCTCGGTCCGGCCGAGCCGACACCGCGCAACAAGGCGATGGAACTCGGCCCACGCGATCGCCTCAGTCAGGCCTTCTGGTACGAGCAGCAGAAAGGCCGAACGATTGAAGGCCTGCACGGTTCAGTCGTGCATCTGGACCTGCGCCATCTCGGCGAGGAAAAACTGCGCGAGCGCCTGCCGCAGATCTACGAGCTCGCCGAGCAGTTCATGGGCGTCGATCCGGCGCGCGCGCCGATCCCGGTTCGCCCCGCCGTGCACTACACGATGGGCGGTATCCTTGTCGATGGTCGCTGCGCCGCGCCACTACCGGGCCTCTATGCCGCCGGCGAATGCTCGAGTGTCGGCATCCATGGCGCCAATCGTCTGGGATCGAATTCCCTTTCCGAACTCCTCGTCTTCGGCAAAGTGGCGGGAGTCGAAGCCGCCCGCTTCGCCAAGTCGGTGGCGCCGGGGAATTCGGCGAGTCTGCTCAAGCAGGCACAGGCCGTCGAACAGCGGATTTCCGGGCTGAAGACGAAGACCGGCGGCAGCGAACGCATCGCCACGCTGCGCAAGGAAATGGCGCAGACGATGGAGGACGGCTGCGGCATCTATCGCCTGGCCGAGACGATGCAGAAAACCTGTGACAAGCTCGACGAACTCAAGGCGCGTTTCAAGAATGTGAATCTCGAGGACAAGTCGAGCGTCTGGAATACCGAGTGGCTGCTGGCGATCGAACTCGAGTACCAGCTTGACGTCGCCCAGGCGATGGCGTATTCGGCGATCAACCGGCGCGAGTCGCGCGGTGCGCATCAGCGACTCGACGGTTTCGAAGCGCGCGACGATATCAACTTCCTGCAGCACTCGCAGGCACACTATGTCGCCGGCGCCGCGCCACGCATCGACTACGGCCCTGTCAAGATCACCAAATCGCAGCCGGGCACGCGTGCCTACGGTGCCGCAGGCGAAAAGGCCGAGCAGGAAAGGAAGGCATCCAATGTCTGAGAATCAGAAAGTCATCGAAATCGAGGTTCTGCGCTATCACCCGGAGAAGGACAAGGAACCTCACAAGCAGGTCTTCGAAGTCCCCTTCACCGACGACATGTCGGTATTGCAGGGCGTGCAGTACATCAAGGACTACCTCGACGGCTCCTTGAGTTTTCGCTGGTCGTGCCGAATGGCCATCTGCGGCAGTTGCGGCATGATGATCAACGGCGAACCGAGCCTGTCCTGCCAGACCTTCCTGCGCGACTATTACCCGGCCCGGGTACGCGTGGAAGCACTGTCGCATTTCCCGATCGAGCGCGACCTGGTGATCAACATGGAGGGCTTCATCGAGAAACTCGAAAGCATCCAGCCTTACATCATCCCCAAGGAACCGCGCACCCTGGCGCAGGGCGAATACCTGCAGACACCCGAGCAGCTCAACGCTTACGAGCAATTCAGCTCGTGCATCAACTGCCTGCTGTGCTATGCCGCCTGCCCACAGTTCGGCCTCAACTCCAGCTTCATCGGACCGGCCGCGACAGCGCTGCTGCATCGCTACAATGTCGACTCGCGCGACGGCGGCAAGGCCGAGCGCATGGAACTCATCAACTCCGAAGAAGGCGTCTTCAACTGCACGGCGGTGGGCTACTGTTCCGAAGTGTGTCCAAAACACGTTGACCCGGCCAACGCCGTCAACCAAAACAAGACCAACGCCGCAGCCGACTATTTTCTTCGTTTCCTCGCTCCGAAGGGAGGTGCCAAGTGAACAAGCGTCGACCCTATGTTCGCTCGATGGACGGCTGGTGGAAGAAGAATCCGTTCTTCGTCGAGTACATGATTCACGAGGCCACCGCTCTCTTCGTGGCGGCCTACGCAGGGATACTGCTGTTCGGCCTGCTGCGGCTGTCGCAGGGTGAGGCTGCCTGGAACGAGTGGCTGATGGCACTGAAGAACCCGTGGTACATCGGCTTCCACCTGCTGGCGCTGGTGGCGATCAGCTACCACACCTACACCTGGTTCAAGATCATGCCGAGGACCATGCCACCGGTGATCGTCGGCGGCCAGCGGCTCTCGGCCTGGGCAATCACCGGCAGTGGCCTTGCCGTCGCCGCGGCGGCGAGTGCTGCCCTGCTCGGTCTGGTATGGGGGATGGCACGATGAAACCAACGACACTGAAACGTTCCAACGCCCCGATCTTCTGGGCGCTGTTCGGCGCCGGTGGCATGCTTTCGGCGCTGCTCGGTCCGATGCTGGTGTTCATTACCGGCATCGCCGTGCCGCTCGGCGTGGTCCTGCCACCGGACACGATGAGCTACCCGCACATGCTCGCCTTCGCCAAGAACTTCATCGGCAAGGGTTTCATCTTCGCCATCATCGCCCTCTTCCTGTGGCATGCGGCGCACCGCATCTTCCACAGCCTGCACGACATCGGCATCCATGCTGGCACCGGAGCGAAACTGCTCTGTTATGGAACGGCGATGGTGGGGACGCTGATCGCGGCATACGCGCTGCTGGCGATCGGTTTCTAGGCGCAGCAGCCTTTCGTGACGCCTGTCGGCCGGGTGACGCCCGGCCGACTAGCCGAACCCACGGCGCGGCAGGCCAGCGATATCGCCGCGGCCCGCGCCAGAGCGTTCAGGCCATACCGCTGAGGCGTGCCTTGCGCTCGCGCTCGACGCGGGTGATGTAGCGCTGAACCATGCTCATCCTGGCCCCGGGCAGAGCGATGAACTCGCAACCGACGCGCACGTAGCGCGAGCCACCGCGGGTGGTAACGTCGAACTTGTTGCGCACGCACAAGTTGGCGACCAGCAAACCCTCGTCGGGAAGCGTCATCCTGCACTCGGTCAGCATGCCGCCGCGCGGCAGCAGCGCCGCCAGTGCCGGAGAAGCCATCAGGCCGACACCACCGCCGCTGATGTCCAGCAGTGACGCCTCGACGATCAAGGCGCTGCCGTCCGGGCGCTTGAGAGTGGTGACGAACTTGACCGGTTTGGCGATCGGCGTCGACAGGCGGAAATACTCGCGCCGCTGCAGGCGCAAGACCTTGTCGGGAAGCGCCGCACTGAAGGCCGCACGACCCGCGCTCTGCGTCTCCGCGAGCTTGCTCAGCGTGAACTGAATCTTCACCTTGTCGACCATCGCCGTCAGGATCAGTTGGTCGGCGAGCAAGGCCTGGCGGTTGGTCGCCTCTTCACGGCCGCAATCGAGAACGAGTTGGCCAGACCCCGTGTCGACCTGCAGCACCGACGTCAGCAGAAACGAACTGCCGCGGTTGAAGTAGGCGCTGACCAGCGCCCTCTTCTGGACCAGTGAGCGAAGCACCGCGACGATCTCGGGCCTGGAACGCAACAGGTACTGTTCGTAGTCGTCGGGCTGTTCGATTTCGAACCGCAGCGGCGTCTCCTGCGGCTGGACGTCCGTTTCTTCCATTTACTTCCCCGGAGTCGGCTGGAACCGGCAGTTTAAAGCAAAAGCGCTGCCGCGGTAACCGGGAAGGACGCCGTCATGCTGTCGGCGTCTCTTGCGGGGGAGCGACGAAGACCGGTGCCGGCGACTCCGACTGGCCGCTTTCCAGTCGATAGAGCCAGGCCAGCAGTTCGGCGACAGCCAGATACAGTTGCGGCGGGATATGCTGATCCAGATCGACCTGCAGCAGCAGAGAGACCAGTTCTGCCGACTCGTGAACGTAGACCCCATGTTCGTGAGCGCGCGCTATGATCTGCTCGGCCACCAGGCCACGCCCCTTGGCGACCACACGTGGAGCCGCGTCGGTCTGGCTGTAGGCCAGCGCGACGGCGTTCTTCAGCGGGTTGGTCGGCGTCCTGGGCATGCTCACCGCGCATTCATGATCGCCGTGACCAGGATCCTGGCGGCAAACGATGGTTGGCCTTACTCATATGAGAGCATATTAACCGCGTCGGCCGCAATCCGGTAGGTCTGCACGATCCGCCGCGCGGTCGAGTCGTTGGCGCATGGCGGCACGCACAAACCGGGCGGTGGCTTTAACCCCACCACGCGCAAACCGACGTTTACCTGCTTGTCGCATATCTGGTCACGAAAGGCCGATCATGAAAGTATCGAGCATCCTTCTCCTGGCGACGGCGCTCCTCACCGGACCTGCCGTTCTCGCCCAGCAACCGGCGATCAGCGAACCGCTTGCGCCGCCGCCGCGACCGCTCGTCCTGCGCGTCCCGGAAGCGGCGCAGCCGGTACGACTGACGCGCGTCAATGTCGACGTGATGGTCGTCGGCCGCCTGGCAAGAACCACTGTCGAGATGACCTTCCACAATCCCAACGCCCGCCTGCTCGAGGGCGAGTTGCAGTTTCCCTTGCTTGACGGACAGCAGGTCAGCGGCCTGGCCCTCGATTTCGATGGCAAGTGGCGGCCAGCAGTGCCGGTGGAGAAGGCGCGCGGCCAGGAAATCTTCGAAGAGGTGACGCGCGCGCGCATCGATCCGGCCTTGCTCGAAGCCACGCAAGGCAACAACTACAAGCTGCGTGTCTACCCGATTCCGGCGCATGGCGAACGCAGGGTGTCGCTGACCATCAGCGAACACCTGCGCGAAAAGCGCGATGGTTCGGCGCTCTTGCGCCTGCCACTGGCCTTCAGCGAACGACTGGACGTCTTCGATCTGCGGATTCAGGCGCCCGGACTCAAGGCGGAAGCGGTGAAAGCGGTGCGCGGCCTGGGCGGAGCGCGCTGGGAAAACCGCGCCGGTGGCGCGACGCTCGAAATGCGTCGCCGCGACTACCGACCGGAAGACCGGGTCGAAGCGAGCTTCTCCGCAGCAGGTGGCCCGCTGGTCACGGTCGAGGAATTCGACGGCAAGCGATACTTCTATGCCGAACTGCCAGCGCCGCGCACACTCCTCGCCCCCCGCCCGAGCCCGCGGCAACTGGCCCTGGTCTGGGATGCGTCGGGCTCGGGCGCCAAACGTGAGCACGGCCGCGAGTTTGCCCTGCTCGACGCCTATTTCAGGGCTCTCGGCAACACCCGGGTGCGCTTGACGCTGGCGCGCGACGCCAGCGAAGACAGCGGCACGTTCGTCATCAAGGGCGGCGACTGGTCGTCCTTGCGGGCAGTGCTGGAGAAAGTCAGCTATGACGGCGGCACGAACATGGCGGCGTTCCGGCCGCACGCGGCGGCCGATGCGGTCCTGCTCTTCTCGGATGGCCTGGGCAATTTCGCGGCGCCGACGATGCCCGATTTTGCCGTGCCCTTGTTCGCCGTGAGCGCCGCGGCAGCCGCCGACAACGACCGCCTGCGTCAGGCGGCGGAGAAGAGCGGCGGCGCCTTCGTCGATCTGCTCGCGAGTTCACCGGCGGAGGCGGTGACGGCACTCTTGAAGCAGGGTCCGCGTCTGACCGGCTTGCGCTCCAACGGCGCGCGCGATCTGGTCGCGGCGCCTGCCGACGCGGAATCCGGGCGACTGGCCGTCGCCGGCATCCTGAGCGAAGCGAGCGCCATCCTCGACCTGGAATGGCGCCAACCTGGCGGCGCCGTCGAGCGCCAGCAGCTCAAGGTGGGCAGTGCGGGGGCTCTCAGCGCCAGCTTTGCGGCGCAAGCCTGGGCAAACCTGCAACTCAGGCAGTTGTTGCCGGAGCGGAGCGTCAATCGGGCGGCGATCGAGCGTCTGGGCAGGGCGTTCGGGCTGGTCACCCCGGGGACTTCGCTGATCGTCCTCGATCGCGTCGAAGACTATGTGCGCTACGAAATTGTGCCGCCGACCGAACTGCGTGTTACGTCCGCCCCTAAACGGGATTGAAGGGCTTTGAATATCGCGCGTACTTTGAGCAGGAAGATCGAAGGATCTCCTGAGCGAAGGCGGAATGAAGAAGGACGGAGAAGGGCTGGAACACCTCTG